>Ga0180431_10000684_pt1 | contig 48510 bp, 45 predicted proteins | sample SS_ome_11_FD_132459 | JGI IMG/M metagenome (GOLD analysis project Ga0180431, IMG submission 132459) | Hypersaline lake sediment archaeal communities from the Salton Sea, California, USA - SS_1_MS_1 metaG | ecosystem: Environmental > Aquatic > Non-marine Saline and Alkaline > Hypersaline >... | reverse complement strand
CCGTTCAGCGACAGGGGCGTGTCCGGGGTCCAGGGTGCCTACAGGACGAGGCAGAAATCCCTTGTCGCCAGGTTTTGCCAGGCAGAGATAGAGGACAGGTACAGGAGGATGTCCCAAGGGGACTGCATAGACTTCATAGGCACGTACGCAGCCGCCTACAGAAAGTCCGTGTTCAGCAAGTTCGGGGGGTTTGACAAGAGCTTCCCGAAGGCATCCGGGGAGGACCCGGAACTCTCATTCAGGATGGCGGCCAGGGGCCACAAACTGGTCTTCAACCGGAAGGCAATAGTCTACCACACCCATCCGGACAGCCTGACGAGGTACCTGAAGCAGAAATATTGGAGGGCCTACTGGCGGGTGTTGCTCTACAAGAAGCACCCCAAGAAGGCAGTGAAGGATTCCTACACTCCCCAGTCCCTGAAGGTCCAGATAGGCCTAGTCTGCCTTTTCCTGGCTTCCATAGCTACGTTGCCTTTTATCGGTCCCGTGCCCGCCGCGGCCCTGCTCCTGCTCTTGTTCATCACCACGCTGCCCTTTTCCGCCAGTTCCCGCAGGATGGGAGCCGGAGTCGCCTTGGTGTCCCCGATAATGTTGATGTTCAGAAGCGCGGTTTTCGGGCTCGGTCTCCTCTCCGGAAGCATCAGGGGGCGAAGTGGGTAAACCTATTTAAATGATTCATAATAATGGTGGAATATGAAAACAGTTCTGGTAACAGGCGGCGCAGGTTTTATAGGTTCCAACCTGGCCAAGGCGCTTCTCGAGAGAGGGTTCAATGTAAGGATACTTGACAGCCTGATTACAGGAAAGAAGGAGAACCTGGACGGCCTGGAGAGGGCAGAGATACTGGAAGGCGACATCAGAGACATGGAAACGGTCAGGAAGGCAGTCGACGGCGTCCACTGCGTCTTCCACCAAGCTGCGCTCCCTTCTGTCCCCAGGTCAGTGAAGGAGCCCGTGCTCTCCAATGACATCAACATAGGGGGAACGCTCAACATGCTTGTGGCTGCAGCGGATGCCGGGGTCAAGAAATTCGTTTATGCTGCGTCATCCTCGGCCTATGGGGAATCGGAAACCTTGCCCAAGGTGGAGACCATGGCGCCTGCGCCCATGTCCCCTTATGCCGTTTCCAAGCTCACAGGGGAATATTACTGCCAGGTCTTCCATAAGATACACGGCATGGAGACGGTCTCGCTCAGGTACTTCAATGTCTTCGGGGAGAACCAGGACCCGACGTCACAATATTCCGCGGTCATACCCAAGTTCATAAACAGCATAATGGTCGGCAAGAGCCCGACCATATACGGCGACGGAGAGCAGACAAGGGACTTCACTTATGTGAAGGATGTGGTGGCAGCCAACATCCTGGCCATGGAGAACAGCGCCAGGGCCGCAGGTAGGGCAATCAACATATCCAGGGGAGAAAGGGTCACGATAAACATGCTTGTAGACATACTGAACGAGATAATGGGAACATGCATCAAGGCAGAGCATACAGAAGAGAGGAAAGGCGACATAAAACATTCCCTGGCGGGCATATCCCTTGCCAGGAAGCTCCTGTCATATGAGCCAAAGTTCACCCTGAAGGAAGGCCTGGAGGAGACAGTGAAGTTCTATGAAAGCAAGGGAAAGTCTTAGGGACGGCAGCGCTACAGTCTGCATATTAGGCCTGGGCTACGTGGGCCTGCCCCTGGCACTGGGATTTGCTAACTCTGGCCTGAAGGTGAGGGGGTTCGACATCAATAAGGAGAAGGTGGAGACCCTTTCCAAGGGGATGGACACCAACAATGACATAAGCAGGGAAGAGCTGGAGGGTGCCATAAGCACAGGGAACATAACGTTCACCTCCGACGAGAAAGACATAAAGGGCTCGGACTTCTTCATCATAAGCGTGCCGACCCCCCTGAGGAAAGGAAACGAGCCGGACCTCGCGTACGTCGAGTCAGCTGGTTCGGTGGCAGGAAGGGCGGCAGAGAAGGGAGCGGTCATAGTGCTAGAATCCACAGTGTACCCGGGAGTCACAAGGAACATACTGGGGCCCGCAGTGGAGAAGGCGTCAGGCATGAAGGCAGGAACGGACTTCTTTCTGGGGTATTCCCCAGAGAGGATAAACCCGGGCGACAGGGAGCATACGCTGAAGAAGATAGTCAAGGTGGTGGGGGGTCAGGACAAGGAGACGACGGACGTGCTTGCCGAGCTGTACGGGAAGGTGACAGAGGCGGGCACCCACAAAACCGATAGCATAGAGACAGCGGAAGCGGCGAAGGTCATAGAGAACATACAGAGGGACCTGAACATAGCCCTTGTCAACGAACTTGCCCTGATATTCGGGAAGATGGGCATAGATGTCAACAAGGTGCTTGAGGCAGCAGGCACCAAATGGAACTTCCATCCCTACAGGCCGGGGCTTGTGGGAGGACACTGCATACCTGTGGACCCGTACTACCTGGTGCACAAGGCAAAGGACATGGGATACGACTCCAAGGTCATACTCGCAGGGAGGGACATCAACAATTACATGCCCATGCACGTCGTCAGCATCATATCCGCCTCCCTCAACGAGGTGAAAAAAAGCATGAACGGCTCAAACGTCCTGCTCCTCGGCCTCACATTCAAGAAGAACGTGAAGGATTACAGGAATACCCCGGCAGAGGCAATAACCAAGGAGCTGCTATCCAAGGGCGTGAACGTATTCGCATATGAGCCACACCTAAAGAAAGAAGACATAGAAAAGCAGTTCGGGATAAGGCGCATAGAGAGCATGGATGAGGCCAAGGAAATGGACTGTGTGGTGCTGGTAACCGACCATGACGCATTCAGGGCGATGGACATGTCCTCGGTGAAAAGCGCATCTTCCCAGAACCCGATACTGGTGGATGTCAGGAGATTCTTCGATGCATCAAGAGCAAAGGAGCTGGGCATAAGATACAAGACCTTGTAGGATACTATGAAACTGAGCCTGATGGACATCCTGATTTGCCCCGAATGCAAGGGGAGCCTTAAACTCCACCCCTTCGGGGAGGAGAAGGGGGAGTCAGGCATAAAGGAAGTGACAGATGGCGTCCTCACCTGCAAGTGCAGGAGATGGTACCCTATAATAGGCGGCATACCCAGGATGCTGCCCGACTCCCTTCGGGATTCCCAGGTGGAAAAGAGATACTCGGCCTTCCTGGAAAAATACAGCAGCAAGCTCCCAAAAGAGATGGAAGGAAAGAAGCAGGGGAAGGACACCAGGATGAAGAGGGACACGCTGGAGTCATTCGGTTTCCAGTGGAACAGGTTCCATGAGATGTTCCCAGAGTTCAGGGCCAATTTCCTCAATTACATAAAGCCCATAAAGCCTTCCTTTTTTAGGAACAAGCTGGTCCTTGATGTCGGCTGCGGCTTCGGGCGGCACACATACTACAGCGCCGAGTTCGGGGCAGAAGTGGTCGGCCTTGACCTGAGCCATGCAGTTGAGGCCGCATACCACAACGTCAGGAAGTTCCCAAAGGCGCACATCGTGCAGGGGGACGCATACAACCTTCCCTTCAGGAGCAAGTTCGACTTCATATTCTCTATCGGCGTGATACACCACCTGCCGGACCCGAAGGGCGCATACCTCAGCCTGGCAAAGTTCGCGAAGAGGGGCAGCTCGGTATTCATCTGGGTCTACGGGAGGGAGGGCAGGTGGTTCAAGGTGGCTGTATTGGGGAGGCTTAGGAAGATCACGAGGAAGCTGCCCCACAAGCTGCTGTATTACCTCTGCTACCTTCCGGCAATGTTATACCATTCATCAAACGGCATGTATCACGCCCTCCGGGCGCTCAGGCTCAACGGCCTGGCAGAGATGACCCCCTTCAAAGGCTATGCAAAGTTCCCCTTCAGGGTGAAGCATGCCGACACATTCGACTTCCTGGCAACTCCGAAGGACAACTATTACAGGAGGGAAGACATGGAAGGCTGGCTAAAGGAGGCCGGGCTTAAAAACATTTGGATAACAGACATAGACGGCAGGAGCTGGAGAGTTTTCGGTGAAAAATGAACAAGAACATTTACCTTTTAGGCATATTACTGGTACTTCTGTACTTGGCGCTTTCAGTGTCCACGATAGACACGACTGGTCTGGTATGGGATGAGACCAGATACCTTGCGGCATCAAAGGTCAGGATGCATTCGATATATTCCTGGGCCACAGGTAACCCCCCAATGGAGATGTGCACCATAGATCATGTGCCCGAGGGAGACGGATGGGGAAGATGCTGGCATAACAGACCCAGACTGGCCCAGACCATCTCAGGTTTCACCTGGGCAATTACTTTCTTCCTCAACGGGCAACAGCTTGATTTCTGGTCCTCCGTGGCGGCTCACCGGATTGCCATCATGCTGCTGGTGGCAATAGGCGTTTTTGTGCTGTTCCTCTTCACATCAGAGGCATACAGCATTAGGGCAGGCACCTTCGCGTCTTTGTCCCTGATATTCATGCCGAGGTTCTTTTCACACTCCCATTACATGACGCTTGACGTGACAGCCGCCATAATGATGCTGATAGCATCTTATTTCTTCTGGAAGGGGCTCCGTGACTGGAGGTTCGGTCTCCTTACGGGAGTCATGATGGGACTTGCACTCGCAAGCAAGATACAGGCATACATACTGTTCGTTGCCATACCCCTCTGGCTGCTGATAAGCTACAGGGACAGGCTGGTTCCCGCCGCCAGGAAGATAAAACACTCTAATATGGTGGCGGCCCTAAGGAGAGTACCGCTTGTTGCGTATTCCTCCATAATGCTTACGCCGCTGGTGCTCATAGCTGCCTGGCCATGGCTCTGGAAGGACACTGTTCCCAGGCTACTAGATTACTTCGGGTTTTACTCCAACCAGTCAGCCAACATACATGTTCCGGTCTATTACCTGGGGCAGATATTCCAGAGCCCCCCCTGGCACTATCCATGGGTCATGTCTTCTGTCACCATGCCTGCAGCGATACTGATACTGGCGCTCGCGGGCACATACTTCGGGCTGAAGAATACGGTGTCCCTAAAAGACAGGGCATTCATGTTGCCTTTCCTGTGCGCATTCCTCTTATTGGCGTTCTTTTCTACTCCATTCGGTGATCCCCACGATGTCGTTAGATTGTTCGTGCCGATATTCCCCTTTGTGGCAATGATATCCGGCATCGGTGCAGACAGAATCATCAGCCTGTTGTCAGACAAATATGGGCACAAGATACATATAGCAGCCATCCTCGCAGCCATAATAGCGGCTTCTGCCGTCATTCCCCTTGCTGGTGGCATGCCCAACATGGTGAGCTATTACAGTGAAATTGTGGGCGGCACAGGGGGGGCATATGCGGCCGGATTTGAACTCGACTATTGGGGAGAATCGTATCTGCATCTTGTTCCCTGGATGAACAGCAACCTGGAAGAGAAAGCAGTTGTCCATGTGCCAATGGCCTGGAACATATTCAATGCATACAAACATGGAGACATAGGGCAGATAGGGGAGAGGGTGCCCTCTTCGGACCTGGACTCGAGAGGGCTCAACCTTGCCATATTCGACCAAGAAGGAATTTTAAGGAATGATATAATAATTTCAACAGAGAAAGAGGGGGCAGACTATTACGTCATCCTGAACAGGAGAAGCATAGTAGATTCCTCCTCCACATCAGAGCCCTACAATGCCGTTGAGATGGCTAGCTACATGGAAGGATGCGAGCCTCTTTACTCTGTCGCGGCAGGGGGTGTCCCGGTGTCAATGATATTCAGGACCGATTGCCTGGAAGGTGATTGAATGGAGTCTATAAAGGAACTCAGAAAAATATGCCAGCCCCCTGAACTGGGGAAGGAATTCCTGTACACGCGGGTAATGAGGAAAGTGTCCATATACGTTACAAAGCTCTTCCTCATTATGGGGATAGCCCCGAACACCGCCACAGTGATACAGCTGATATTCATGGCCTCTTCCTTCTTCCCGTTCCTTGTGAGCGGCAGTTGGTGGAACATAGTCGTGAGTGCCATCCTGCTCAATGTGGCCTACGTCTTCGACCATGTTGACGGAGAGCTGGCCAGGTACCACGGACCAACCTACTATGGCAGGCTGCTTGACATAGCGGGTCACGACATGTACTACTTCGTCCACATCTTCATAGGCCTTGGCCTGTTCCTCAGGGGCGGCAGCTTGATACTTCTGCTCCTGGGCATATCTGCCTCGGTATTCATGATGATGCTAAGGCTCCACGAGCTCAGGGCAGAGCACATGGCCCTTAGAAGGGAAAAGAAATCGGGGCGTGTGGCCAAATTTGCCTATGACATAACCCTTGCGAACATGTTTCTCCCTGTGCTTTATGTGCTCGGCGTTCTGGACCTTCTTCAATACTTCATGTATTTTTACGGCGTATACATACCTCTCTTCTGGATCTTCTGGATGATAAGGAAACGCCAGGGCAAGAAAGACAGAAAAGTAAAGGAAGAAACCAGCACCTGGAAAAACATACGGAATAACATTTAAGATTGCCATGTCCATCAAGACCTTAGCTCCCAGCTATTTCAACAGGATGAAAACAGCCATGGAAAACATAGGCAAAGGAAGGACTGTGCTAAACGTGGGCTGCGGCGACGGGGAATACGACAGGACACTGTCTGCCATGTTCAGCCGTACTGTGGGGGTGGACATAAACAGGAGCGATATCATGTCTGCAAAACTGGGCAGTGGCGGCAACAACCACTATGCAATTTCAGGGGGAGAGGAACTTCCCTTCAGGGACAACTCCTTTGATGCCGTAATCTGTATGGATGTCTTGGAACACATAAGGGACGACAAGAAAGTGGTATCTGAGATATTCAGGGTCCTGAAGGATGGGGGGAATCTTGTCCTTTCCGTGCCCCATTCAAGATACCCCTGGACATACGACCCCGTCAACGGCTTCTTGAGGCCCCTTGGGGCGCACCTGCCCATTGGCATGTGGGGATTCGGTCACCTAAGGCTGTACAGCAGGGAGCTGCTCACATGCATCATAGAGGGGGCAGGATTCAGTATAGAAAAGATGGAATACCTGAACCATTATCTTGCGGGCCTCTTAGAGAACTACCTTTCTTTTATCCTATCCAGGTCAGTCAAGCCCGATCCCACTAACAGATCGAGGCCAGGCAAGCCCATGATATCGGGAAGAAAGGCCGCCCCGGGGACACTCCAAAGGGCGGTTGCAGGAATCATAAAGCTTGATAACGCCCTCTTCAAGAATTCCGGGACAAGCGTCGGTTTATTAATAAAGGCCAAGAAGCAAATTAGGCAAACTTATAAAAAGCCTGAGGTTCGGAGTAAATTATGAAAGTCGTTATCCTATGCGGCGGAACAGGCACCAGGCTAAAGGAAGAGACAGAATCCAAGCCAAAACCCATGGTAGAGATAGGGGGAAAGCCCATGCTCTGGCACATAATGAAGACGTATTCCAACTACGGATTCAAAGATTTCGTCCTCTGCCTGGGATTCAAGGGCGAGAAGATAAAGGAATATTTCTACAATTACGGCGTCCTGAAGAACGACTTCACAATAGAGCTGGGAGACCACAACAAGATAGAAATACACAGGAACCATGGCGAGGGGGACTGGAAAGTCACGCTTGCCGACACTGGAGAAGCCAACCTGAAGGGCTCCAGGATAAAGCAGATAGAAAAATACATAGACGGGGACACGTTCATGCTGACATACGGGGACGGGGTGGCCAACGTAAACATAAAGGAGCTTCTAGAATTCCACAAAAAGCACGGCAAGATAGGGACAGTCACGGGTGTCAGGCCGCCCTCCAGGTTCGGAGAGATGGTGATAAGCGGGGACAAGGTGGTGTCCTTCACAGAAAAACCCCAGCTTTCGGAGGGCCTGATAAACGGTGGGTTCTTCGTGTTCAACAGGAAGATATTCGATTATCTGTCCCTGGAAAAGAACTGTGATTTCGAGATGGGCCCCCTTGAAAAGCTAGCAAAAGAGGGCCAGCTCATGGTGCATGTCCACAGGGGGCAGTGGGGCTGCATGGATACCTATAGGGACATGGTTTTCCTCAACACCCTATGGAACAATAAAAAGGCTTTCTGGAAGACATGGGGATGACTGAGATGAAAAGAGTGATGATAACGGGAGCCACCGGCTTCATAGGCTCCCATCTGGTGAAGAGGTTGCTGAAAGACGGTTTTGAGGTTGGCATAATAAAGAGGACTGAATCAGATACCTGGCGCATAGAGGACAGCATCAGCAAGATAAAGGCATATGACGCAAACCTGAGCGACACTGGCGGCGTTTCTTCCGCATTCTCTGATTTCAGGCCGGACGCAGTCTTCCATCTTGCAACCTACTATGCTGTCAATCATAGGTCAGATGAAATAAAGTCCATGATGGGCGCCAACACAACAGGCGCCATAAACCTCCTGGAAGCATCCAGGGAGCATGGAACCAGGCTCTTTGTCAACACCAGCACGGCTTTCGTATACAAGGCAAGCGACGGGAAGCTCACAGAGGAATCAGAGCTGGAACCGGTGAACCTTTATGCGCTCACAAAGATATACGCTGAGCAGGCCTGTGACTTCTATACCAAGAACGGAAGCCTGCGTGCTGTCACCCTCAGGCTGTTCCCCCCTTACGGGCCAGCCGACCACAAAAGGAAGCTAATACCCCACTCCATAAGGAGCATGATGGATGGGGAAACCCAAAAAATGACAACAGGAAAGCAAAAATGGGATTTCGTGTACGTGGAGGACATAGTTGATGCTTACATGAAGCTGCTATCGTCCCGGAAATTCCCAAGCAGGCATGAGGTTTTCAACATAGGAACAGGAAAGGCCGTGAGCGTGAAGGACGTGGTCAACAAGATAAGGGAGATAGTGGGTTCTGGCAATCCCCAGTGGGATGCTCTGGAGCACAGGAGCAACGAGGTATGGCTCTGCTGCGCCGACATAAGCAAGGCGGAGAGGATGCTGGGGTGGCATCCCAAGAACATGGTCCTGGAAACAGGCCTGAAGCTGACCATAGACTGGTACAAGAAAGGGGGAGGGAAATGAAAAGCACAATAGAAGGAGTGGTCGTGAAGCCCCTGAAGAAGATACAGGACGAGCGGGGATGCATATACCATATGCTCAGGAGCGATGACCCCATCTTTGAGAAATTCGGGGAGATATACTTCTCTTCTGTCCATCCCGGCGTCGTGAAGGGATGGCACATACATGAGAAGATGACCCTCAACTATGCGGTAATCAAGGGCAACATAAAACTCGTGTTGTATGATGCCAGGGAAGGTTCGCCTACCAAGGGAAACATAATGGAGATTGTCATGGGCCAGGACAACTATTGCCTGGTGAAGGTGCCCCCGATGGTCTGGAACGGCTTCAGGGGAGTCGGCGACGAAACCTCGATAGTGGCCAACTGCGCCACCATACCACACGACCCTGATGAAATAAAGAGGATGGATCCGAACACGGATAAGATACCATATGACTGGAAGATCAAGCACGGCTGAAGCCCTGCGGGAAGCTTACGGCGGAAAGAAGGTGCTCGTTACTGGGCATACGGGGTTCAAGGGCAGCTGGCTCTCCCTCTGGCTCAACCGCATGGGAGCTGAGGTAATAGGATATTCCCTAGAGCCGCCTAGCATCCCCAACCTCTTCGATTCCATAGGGCTTGATGATCTGGTCACCCACATAAAGGGGGATGTGAGGGACGAGGGCAGGCTAGCGTCCGTTTTCAGTGAACACTGTCCTGAATTCGTCTTCCACATGGCTGCCCAATCACTCGTGAGGCCGTCCTACCAGGAGCCCAAGCTAACATTCGAGACGAACGTGATGGGAACCATCAATGTGCTGGAATGTGTCAGAAAGTCTGGCAGCACCAAGGTTTGTGTGAATGTTACCAGCGACAAGTGCTACGAGAACATGGAATGTGACAGAGGCTACAGGGAGACCGACCCTATGGGCGGATACGACCCGTACAGCTGCAGCAAGGGCTGTGCAGAGCTGGTTACAAGCGCATACAGGAGGTCCTTTTTCAGCCAGCGTGACGGGGACAGCTCCAACAAGGTCGCCCTTTCTTCTGTCAGGGCCGGCAATGTCATAGGAGGGGGCGACTGGGGAATTGACAGAATAGTTCCTGACTGCATAAGGGCCATATCAAAGGGCGAGCCCATAAGCATCCGGTCCCCTGGTGCAGTGAGGCCATGGCAATATATCCTTGACCCGCTCTGTGGTTACCTCCTGCTTGGCGCCCTGATGAGAAAAGGGGGGGCGAAATACTGCGGGGCATGGAATTTCGGGCCAAACGACAGCAACATAATACCAGTGGAGGAACTGGTCAAGCTCTTGATAAAGCATTGGGGCAGGGGGGAATATACGGTAGATGGTTCCAGAAAGCCCCATGAGGCCAAACTGCTCAAACTCAACATAGAGAAGGCGTGTTCCGCCCTTGGCTGGAAGCCAGTGTACGGTATAAATGACACTGTTAAGAGAACGGTGGACTGGTACAAGAGGTATTATGGGAGCCAGAAGGGAGACGGCCTGAGGGAGGCCACGGAGAAGGAGATAGATAATTACATGGAGACTTTAGATAATGATGGAAAATAAAGCAGAAGACGAGTCCCTGAGAAAGGAGGCACGTAAGATAGCTGAAAGGCACTTTGAGGCAGTCCACAAGAGAAGGGAAAGCTTCAAGCCAGGGAAGACATACATAAAGTACTCTGGTAGGGTGTATGATGCCGAGGAGATAAAATCGCTCATGGAGGCGTCCCTCGATTTCTGGCTGACATCCGGAAGATTCGCCAGGCGATTCGAGAAAGAGTTCTCAGAATTCCTGGGAGCCAAGTACTGCTCCCTTACCAACTCAGGCTCATCCGCCAACCTGCTTGCGGTGTCTGCCCTCACGTCCCCCAAGCTGGGGGAGAGGCATCTCAAGCCGGGAGATGAGGTCATAACAGTGGCATGCGCTTTCCCCACAACCGTTAATCCCATCATCCAGAACGGCCTGGTGCCGGTATTCCTTGATGTGAACCAGGACACACTTAACATCGACTGCAGCAGGATTGAAGAGGCAGTGACTGACAAGACAAAGGCCATATTCCTGGCCCACACCCTTGGCAACCCCTTCGACCTTGATACAGTAGGCAGGGTATGCAAGAAGCACGGCCTGTGGCTGATAGAGGACAACTGCGATGCCCTGGGTTCCAAATACAAGGGAAAACACACAGGCACCTTCGGGCACATATCCACGTGCAGCTTCTATCCCCCGCACCACATGACCATGGGAGAGGGGGGCGCACTGGTGACCAACGACACACAGTTGAAGAGGCTGATAGAGTCCTTCAGAGACTGGGGCAGGGATTGCTGGTGCGAGCCGGGCCACGACGATACCTGCAAGAAGAGGTTCAAATGGAAGCTCGGCACCCTGCCATACGGTTATGACCATAAATACATATACTCCCACAGGGGATACAACCTAAAGCTGACAGACATGCAGGCTGCCATAGGGGTCGAGCAGCTCCGGAAGCTCCCGGGGTTCGTGGATGCCAGAAAAAGGAACTGGAAGGGCCTTCACGCAAGGCTCAATGAGCACGAAAATCTCCTGTCCTTCGCAAAGCCAACTGAGAACTCGGACCCCAGCTGGTTCGGATTCCCAATAACCGTGAAGGATGGGGCGCCGTTCTCAAGGACCGATATCGTCAGCTACCTCGAGGATAACAAGATTGCCACAAGGCTGCTCTTCTCAGGCAATATAACCAGGCAGCCATGTTTCAATGGAGTGGAGCACAGGACAGTCGGCGGCCTGGAGAAAACGGACAAAATAATGAACAATACCTTCTGGGTCGGGGTATACCCGGGCATCACAGAAGAGATGCTGGATTACATGGCAGAAAGAATAGGCAGCTTCCTGAAATCGAGGAGGGGAGGACGATGAAAAGGAAGGAGAAGGTGGCCATATTCATACCTGCCTATAACGTGGCCCATACCCTCCCGCTGGTCATAGACAGGATACCCAAGGAGATAAAGGACGTCGTGAAGGAAATATTCATAATAGACAACGACAGCCAGGACAGCACATACCTCGTTGGGGTACAGTACAAGAAAAGGAAGGGGATGTCAAACCTGACCGTCCTGAAGAACAAGAGAAACCTGGGATACGGCGGCACGCAGAAGGTGGCCTACCAGTATGCCATAGACAGGGGATATGATTACGTTGTGATGCTCCACGGCGATGCCCAGTACGCTCCAGAGAAGATACCCACACTTCTGGACGCCATAAAGAGCGACAAATCAGATATGGTCTTCGGTTCAAGGATGGAGGGCAACCCAAGGAGGGGGGGCATGCCAGTCTTCAAGCTGATTGGCAACAAGTTCCTCACCGGAATCGAAAACTTCGTGCTGAAGCTGAAGCTCTCGGAGTACCACTCCGGGTTCAGGGTCTACAGGTGCGCCGCCCTGAATCAGGTCCCTTTCAAGAAATGTTCTGACGCATACGAGTTCGATACAGACATCCTCATACAGTTCAAGATAAAGGGCCTGAAAATAACGGAAAGGCCCATACCTACCCATTACGGGAAGGAATCCCGGCACCCGTCATTCTCCGAACTCGTGGGCTACAGCGCCAATATACTCAAGGCGCTGATGGTCTACATGCTACACGTCAGGGGAATAAGGGAAGTCGAGAAATTCAGGGTCAGTTGAAACATGGATGTGATAAAACCGATATTCGGGAAGCAGGACATGAGGCTCTTCATAAACTACATGTTCTTCGGTGGCATAGCTGCGCTTGTTGACTTGGGGCTGCTATTCTCCCTGACAGAATTCCTAGGCATATGGTACTTGTTCTCTGCGGGACTGTCCTATATAGCGGGCATGGCGACAGATTACTCCCTTAACAAGTACCTCAATTTCAAGAACAAGAGCAAAAAAATAGCAAAGCAGTTCGGCCTTTTTGTGGCCGTTGCCATGGTTGGGCTTGCCCTAAACCAAATGTTCCTCTTTGTGTTCGTCGAGTTCTTCGGGCTCTGGTACATGCTGGCCAAGATGCTGTCCATATTGATAGTGGTCTTCTGGAACTTCAACGGCCACAAGAGGCTGACGTTCGGGATACTGAAATAATGACATCTCACCCCAAGCATGCCTTTACCAAGCTTATTGTGCCACCTTAGCCTATTAATTGTCAGGCCATCTCGGGCGCCTTTTTTGCCTTTTCCAGGTCTTCCGGGGTATCTATTTCCATACAGAATTCTGTGTAGTACAGGGGGGCAACCTTTATTATATGTGATACGTTGTTGAAAGCATCCTCTGCATAGCATTTGACCTTCCCATTGCCCACAAAGCGGTTTATCTCAGACATCCATACCTTGAAAGCTTCCTTGGAAAGCCTGTACATCGGGGCCAGGAAGAATGCCCCATCCCCAAACACGTTCACTCCCACGTTCTTCACGTGCCCATCCACAACAAGGCCCTTGAAGTCCTTCTCTGGTGGAGGCACGCTTTTGTTGACCAGTACCATGCTGCCGGTTACATTCACCGCCCTTTCGAGGAGCGTCTCGTCAAAAACCAGGTCCCCGTGAAGGAGTAGGATGTCATCATCGGTCACCTTGTCTTTGGCAAGCCACATGGAATATATGTAATTTGTGTCCCCAAACATGGGATTATGAACATACTCTACGTTAAGGCCCGGAAAATTGCTTTTCACGTACTCTCTGACAGCATCTCCCATGTGGCCGGTGGTTATCAGGATATCCTTTACCCCGTTCCTTTCCAGCCCCCTCAGCATTCTTCCCAGTATTGTGTCCCCATTGACTTCTATGAGGCACTTGGGCACATTGTCCGTAAGCGGCCTGAGCCTGGTGGCCGCGCCGGAGGCCAGTATGACAGCCTTCATCCTATCCCCTCCAGCAGCCTCCTCAAATCAGACCTTGTGACCTTCACGGGGTTGTTCTTGACCCTCTCCGGATTGAAGCCGTTGTCCAGTATGAGCTTTATGTCATTTATGTTCAGGTCCCCCAATCTGGTTGCAAGCCCGCAATTGACCATAAGGGTCTTAATCTTGTTGTAGCATTCCTCCTCGCTTTCCATCCCAAACAGTCCAGGTATGCTCTTCATAATGTCCTTGACATAACCAATGCCTCTGCTGTCTTGTATGTTGCCCTCACCCACTCCGCAGTTGAACCTGAAAAATTCGGGCAGGGTTATGGCGCATGCCTGGCCATGGGGGACACCGAAATATGATGTCATGGGATATGAAGTCGAATGCACAGCGGTTGTTTTGGCTATGTTTATGGCCCTTCCCGCCAGGTTGCTTCCAAGCGCCATGTCAGATGCTGCCCTCTCGTCATACCCTTCATTGACAAACCTTTCAATTGATGGGACCATGAGCTTCAGCGCCTTGGTGCTGTATTCTTTTGACTCTTCCGTGGACCTGTTTGACCAGTAGGCCTCCAGGGCCTGGCATATGGCATCGAATGCGGTGCTTCCCTTTATCTTCCTTGTCAGGGTTTTAGACATCCTGGGGTCTATTATGGCGACCTTGGGGACCATCATCCCATCGGCAAGTGAGTACTTGTCCTTGCCTATGTATACCACCGCAAAATGCGTGGATTCGCTCCCTGTCCCGAACGTGGTCGGAGCCGCAACCATGGGGAGGGTCTTAGGCAAAGGGGCCTCTTCCTTGGTTATGTATCTCTCCGGATGTTCCTTGTCTTCTTGCCGGGACAGTATGGCAACTGACTTCCCGACATCCATCACGCTTCCCCCACCGACGGCCACAACAAGGTCACAGCCATTCTCCAGGCAAATCTTTATGCCCCTCTTGACGTCCTCAATCTTTGGGTTGACCTCGAAATCGCTGAACCTGTGGACTTCCCTACCTTTGCATGCCTCTTCTACGATCTCCCTGGCTCCGCAGGAATCATAAGACCTTTTGCCTGTAACGAGAAAGATGGATTTGGGCCCCAGCCTTTCTATTATGCTGCCAAGCTCACGGAGTTTGCCTGGCCCAAAAACAATCTCCTGGCTCATTACGAAAGCGCCTCCCTGAATATCCTTGCGGTTTCCTCCGTTGTGTATTTAGTGGTTATCCTTGGTATGCCTTCCTTCTTCTCCCTGCTGACCTTCACCAGTATAAACCCTGGTCCATCCCCCTCCAAGGACTCCCTGACCGCATTCTCCAAGCCCTCTATCGTGTACACCCTGTACACCCTGCTGTACCTGCATGACCTGGCGACATCGTCAAGCCTGGCCGTCACTGATGTGGTGCCCTGCCCCCCGGTTGTTTCATGGCACTCGTTGTCGAACACTATATGCGTGAGGTTCTCGGGAGCATAATGGCCTATGGTCGAAAGCGTGCCCATGTGCATGAGGGCCGCCCCGTCCCCGTCCATCACCACGACCTTCCTGTCCGGCTTGCATATGGCTACACCCAGGCCTATCGCGGCGGCATGGCCCATGGATCCCTGCATGTAGAAGTTGAGCGGCCGGTCATTTATGGTGAAAAGCTCCCTTGATATCTTTCCTGTGGTGGCCACAACAGCGGTTCTGTCATCCATCAGCCTGCTTACGGTTTCTATGGCGTCATACCTGCTGATGAGTCCCTTTGGCCTCTCTTCAGAGGAATAATGGGGCTCTATTACCCTCTCCTTCATGTCCCCCCTTTCAGTCTCGCATGCCCCTATCGTGCCCTTCCTGATGACAAAAGCCCTGGGCTTTCCGTCCGACATCTTCTTATCAAAGCTCTCCATCTCCCTGAAGGCCTCATCATCATCTTCAGGCAGGTCCTTCACCTCAACGCCTATCTCTTCCATGAGCTTATGTGTGGCCCTGCCCATTATTGCGTGCTGGGGCTCGTCCTTCACGCCATAACCCCTTCCGCTTATGAAGATAAGGATTGGGATGTTGTATATCATGTTGAGAGATGTCAGCGGGTTTATGGTGTTGCCGACGCCAGCGTTCTGCATTACCACGGCGGCCTTCTTGCCGGCAAGCTGGGCGCCGGACGCTATCCCTACTGCTGCACCCTCATTCACAGCCGAAACATAGAACGTGTCCTTGTCGCTTATCACGTAGTTTATCGTGTCCTTGAAGAAGGAGCAGGGAACGCCAGCAAAGAAGCTGTATCCAAGGCCCTTCAGCCTTGAGCAGAATTCACCGGAGTTCATGCAACCTCACCCCTTGCCCTTTCAATGTCATCCTTGTTGTGTATTTCGGTCCATCCCTGGTACACTTCGATGACAGAAACCTTGAACCCCCTGTCAATAAGCTCCTGCAACATGTCGGTAATTCCGGACCTTTCCACAGAATCCGCTTCGTGGAACCTGCCCTTGTGCTTTTCCATGCAGTCCTCGTATACCTTCCTCAGGTTAGCTGCCCCTTCCCTGGAGAACTTGGCCATGCCTATGAACTCGCCGTCAGCCATTTCTTTGGGTATGTTCTTGCCTATCCTAAGCGCAAAATTCCCCTTCCTCTTGAGGTTCCTGTGGCCCCCAGAAGAGTGCTTCAATGTCACCAGGTCAAGCCTCTTGTCGACATCGTGTTTGTGGTTCCTGTAGCTGCCGTCAACTATGATTACGATATCAGAATCTTCTGCCATGAGCCCTTTAATCATTTCCTCTTCGAAAATGATGTCAGAATTCACATATATGAATCCCTCCCCGAACTCCTCCTTTGCCTTCATGAGGGAAGCCATGACAGACGTATTTGCGTAGTCGTCGTTGTCAAAGAACTTGACGCCTTCGGCCCTTATCTGTCCCTTCTGGTGCCCCCTTATGACCACGACATTCTTCAGCCCAAACTTTCCGGTGGCCTCTATCTGCCTCTCAAGTATGGTCTTGCCGTTGATGTCCAGCATGCAGCACGGCCTGCCCCCCAGAACGCCCTCAAGGTCAGGGTGCTCCCCGGCCGCCGGTATTATTACCCTCATCTTGTTCATTAGCATGTCCTCGTTCTCCGCATCCTTTTGCTTTACGTCCTCGAAACCCACGAGCCTGAAGACATGCTTGACGGGCGCACAGAAGGGGTCCGTTTCCATGGACCTCCCGCTTGCCAGTATCATCCTGCACACATCCTCCATGGCCTTGCAGGATGACCTCAGCATATGATTGGCATGAATGACTATGTTGAAGCCCCTCTTGTGCAGTTCCTCATCAGTGATCGTGTTGTATGCAGTGGGAACGGAAATGAGCGGCTTCTTCACTCCGAGCTCTTGGCATATCTTCTTGTATTCTTCCGCGAACCTGAGTATCTCTGCCGGGTCCTTGGACTTGGAGTGTATCATTATGCCATCTGCCCCGGCATCGAGATATGCCCTGGCCCTCATCAGGGCGTCTTCAAGGCCTGCCCCCGCTATAAGGCTCTCTATCCTTGCTATTATCAGGAAGGAATCGTTTATTCTGATCTCCCTCCCGCGCCTTATCTTTGCGGCAAACGTCTTGGGGTCTTCTAGTGTCTGCTTTGCCTCCCCGTCCAGGCTGTTCCTTTTCGGGAAGACCTTGTCCTCTATTATGACTGCAGAAACCCCTGCCCTCTCCATCTTCTTTACCATGTATTCGAAATGGTTGGAATCCATCCCTGTATCGCCGTCAACTATTATAGGCTTGTTGGACACCTCCGCCACCTCGTGTATGGTATTGAGCCTGGATGTGAACCCCAGTATCTCGACGTCAGGGTGGCCTTTTGCAGCGGTCTCTGTCAGGCTGCTCACCCACAGGGCATCAAACCCCCTGCCCTTGCCCTCACCGTCTTCGACTGATATATCGTTGCCTATGATAGCGCTCAGCCCGTTGTGGGCCTCTATCACCCTCACGAGCCTTCCCTGGTCAAGGAGCTTCTTCAGGGACCCTACCCTTGCATCAGGCATGATTTTGTTCTTGAGCGTCATGGTTCCTACCTCAAGTTTCTTAATTAACTATAAAATGAGCCTATTTAAGCCTTTTTCCCATTTTATACCCCATTGGTGATGAATATGGTGATAAAAACAGCGGCAGATGCCGGGGCTTACCTGGAGAGGCATATATCAGAAAGCGGGCTCATACAGAACCCGGCAAACTACCGGAAACACTCCTATGACACTGGCAAGATAGCCAGGGGCCGGGCAGTTGCAATAAGGGTGTATAACACGGAATTTAATGTGGGCCCCGAGGAAATCGAAGCGGCCGGCATATTACACGACCTCGGCAAGTGCTTCACGGAGGACTTCCTCCATGAAACCATCCTGACAGGGGAATATCTTGAGCGGGAGGGTATGCCCAGGATAGCCAGGGCAGTCAGGACGCACTTCACAATCGGCGAAACCCTGGAGATAGAGAGGAGGGACGGGACTCCTTACAGGGACTTTAACCCGGAGGAATTCTTCCCCAAGACATGGAACGAGATACTGGTTGCATACGGGGACCTCCATTCGGACGGCAAGAGAATCATGACTTTTGAGGAGAGGATGGAGGACATATTCAGCAGGCACGGCGAGAAGAAGGTTTTTGTCGAATCCATGCACATGGCGATGGACAGGTTGAGGAAGATAAGGGATGACGTGGATGCGCTTGCGTCCGCAGCCAATCCAGAGCTAATGCTAAAGTACGGCTTCATCTGACTATTTCTCAGAGAATGAAAGGATGGCGCCCAGCGCAGCGGGCGGCACACCGGTCATGAAAAATATTAATATGCTCATGGCTATCACGCTCTCTGCGGTCGCTGCGAAGGGGGCGAGAAGGCCTATTAGCACTGCTTCACGGGTCCCCCATCCTGAAACAGTTATGGGTATCAGCCCTATTATCGTGGCTATGGGAAAAAGCGTCACGAAGATGTGCCATGGGACATGTATGCCAAGAGACAGCGCCACGAAATGATTGGCTGAGTATATGACAATCCAGCTCAGTGCAGTTGATACGAACGGGACAACGAGGCGCCTGATGGACGGTACGCTCTTGTAGAAGGAATTGAATGACTTGTGGGCGCCGGACCTGAACCTTTGCGGCAGTATGAACCTATGGACAAGCCTCATCAATGCCCTGCTTGTGCTCTTCTTCATAAGAAGAGCAGACATGACAATAAAGGCCGCGAACAGCACGGCCATCATGACAAGCATCATTCCTGATACATACCCAGTAAGAAGCACGCCCCCGATTATAGCAAGCATGAAAAGCGCGAACATATCAAGCATCTTGTCCAGAACCACGCTCAGGCTGCTCTCCCCAAGATCCTTTCCTGTCTTCCTTTTTATGTAAGCTATTCTGGAGAACGTCCCGATCTTTCCGGGGGTTATTACGCTCCAGAACGTCCCTATGATGTATATCTTCAGGAGATAAGAGAACCCGAGGGGCCCCTCCAGTTTCCTTATTATGTACCACCATTTATGCGTCTGTAGGAGAAGATAGGGCACCACCAAGACAATGGCCAACATAAGGTATGTTACATTCGCGCCCAACATGGCATTGATTATGTTCGATGCTCCCACCTCAAGCACAAGATACAGGAGTATGGCTATCCCTATGATAGGCACGAGCTTCTTGGCTTTGGATAGCATATACTTCTTTTGAATCCGATACTTTAATTTGCTATCTCTTGAACAACAGTTTTATGATAACAAGGAACATCCTGGGGGCGGCCCTGCTTATCTTAAGTGTGGAGAAGTCCCTGTCCGACCATTTTATGGGGACTTCCTTTATTCTGAACCCCTTCCTGTTCATGTGGAACAGGAGCGTTATGTCGAACGCAAAATTAGTGGTTTTGACGCCCTCCAAGATGCCCTTTATAGCGTTCCGTTTGAACACCTTTGCGCCGCACTGCGTATCCTTGTAAGGCATGCCAAGCAGTGCCCTGACAAGAGCGTTTAGTATCCTGCTCGCTATTCGCCTGGATAGGGGCTGTTTTTGCATCATGGATGACCCCTCCATCCACCTGGAGCCTATCGCCCCATCATAGCGGCCCATTTTTTTAATGAGCTTCATGAGCTCTTTGGGTGGGGTCGCACCGTCAGCGTCAGCATATGCGACAAGCTCCCCCCTGGCCAGCTCAAATCCCTTAAGGACAGCGCCGCCCTTCCCGAGCTTCTTGGGGTAATCCCGATTCCTTACATTCGGATGTTTCCTGGTCACTTCCTTTATTACTTCGACCGTCCTGTCCGTGCAGCCGTCCGTGATGACGATGATCTCGTAATCCATTTTCCCGGAAAAAAACTTGGCATACTGCTCCAATGTATCTTTTATCCTCTTCTCTTCGTTGTATGCCGGTATTATAAGCGACAGCTTTGCCTTTCTCATGACCATAAAATGATTAATTATAGATTCCATCAACATACTTAAAAGGGCGTTATGGGACGCATTTGGGAGAAAACTTTATATTGGCTGAACCAAGGAGGAATTGTGGTCTGATGAATGCTGGCATATTGCTGAGCTTCCATGGCTCATTCGAAGGAATTTTCAGGAAATGTTCAGGCAACGTTAGTCAAGTCTCTGAGATGCTCCTCATCAGGAAGTACAGCTCAGCCTTCGATAATGTCCTGGTGTTCAGCCATGATTCCAAGAATTATGAGAAGGACCTGCCCAGGAACTGCAGGCACATAAGGCTTTACAGCAGGTTCTTCTACATCCTTTTTGGCTGGATGGTGGTGTTGTTCTACACGAAGAGGCATGGTCTGAGGGTGTTGAGGCTTGTCGGCGCGGCCAGCCTCCCGCTGGCGTTCATGGTCAACAGGCTGGCCAGCACGAGGGTCATCATAAAGTATTATTACCTTTGGTGGAACTCCACCAAAGGCTTCAAGCGGGGCATGGTAAGGCCCGTGGAGAGGATGCTGGTAAGGTTCGTGGACCATGTTATAGCAGGCAATAATGAGGTACGGGATTTCGTGGGAAACAAGGTGGTGCCGATAAACGAGGGCATAATAATGTCCAGGATAACCGGAGCCAAGCCAAGCCCCTTCATGAAGAAGCTCGGAGGGAAAAAAATCATATTCGTCGGGAGGCTGATTGACATAAAGGACCCGATTACCATGATAAGGGCCCACAAGCTCTGCCTGGAAACCCATCCAGACCTCCATCTGGTGGTGTGCGGAGACGGTCCCCTGATGGAACGGTGCAGGGAGGAGGCAGGCAATAACGTGCACTTCCTGGGATTCTCCGATAAAGTGCCAGAGCTTCTGAAGGGAGCTGACATATTTGCCATAACATCCAGGTATGATGCTTCCCCAAGGGCCCTTATGGAAGCCATGGCAGCAGGCCTGCCCACTGTGGCCACCAGAGTGGGAGGAATCCCGGAATATCTTGACAAAAAATCAGGCATACTGGTGAAACCCGGAAACCAAAAGGAATTCTCTGAAGGGATTTCCTGCCTCCTCAAAAACCCGAAAATGGCGTCCAGAATGGGGGCAAACGCAAAGAAAAATATAGGAATGAATCATAATCTTGAAATGGAGCTCGAAAAGGAGCTGAAATTATTAGGTGCGAAATGAAAGGGAAGATATCGTTCATTGTTCCCGCATACAATGCGGAGAATACAATAAAGGACTGCGTGAAGTCAGTCCTGGCCCAGGGGAACACGGGAGAGGTGATAGTGGTAGACGACGGCTCAAATGACGGGACGGCCAGCATACTCAGAAAGATGAAAGGAATAAGGATGTTCACCCAGAAGAACAGCGGGCCGGCATCGGCCAGGAACAGGGGCCTCAGGTCAGCCAGATTCGATTACATCGCGTTCGTGGACTCCGATGTCGTCCTGCCAAGGGATTGGTCTGCCAAGGCCTTGAAACTTCTTGGGGACAGGAGGGTCGCGGGAGTGGGGGGGCCCGGCATAAGCACTGACAGGAGCATGGTATCAGAGTCCCTGGACTCCCTGCTGTATGGCATAGACATGTCAACAAAAAGGAAATTCGTGGATTCCCTTGCGACAATGGATGTGGTCTACAGGAGGTCCGCCATAAATGGATTGGAATTCGACCAGACATTCAGGGCGGCAGCAGGAGAGGATCCGGAGTTCAATTTCAGGATAAGGAAGAGGGGGCACAGGCTCCTTTTTGACCGGTCCCTCTCCGTAAAGCACTACCATCCGACAAGCATCAGGGGCCTGCTGAAAAAATGGTACAACTATGGAAAGAACTACATGCTGCTCTGCTCCAAGCACAGGGAGATGAGGGGAGGGGGATACTGGCTCAGGATACTCTACATGCCGGTGTTCCTGGCACTTCTCCTGCTCTCTGTATTCTGGCTGCCGCTACTGGCCCTGGCGGGGCTGCAACTGCTGTCCCTCTTCCTAGTTTACCTCTACATAGGGACCAAAGCCTGCAGGACGAGGGCCATGCTGGTTTTCCCTTTCATCCATACCATCAAGCAGATTTCACAGTCGCTTGGTATACTTGTAAGCATGTTCAGGGGGAGAGAATGAAGAGGTTCATAGAAAGTTTCACAAGGAAGGTCATAATGTATTTTTACCCCAAGGTCTTTGGGGAGGTTCCGGGAAAGGGGGCGATGGGGTTCATGAGAAACCTCAGTCTCGTGTTCTTCGGAATAGCCATATCAAAGGTCTTCAGCGTGCTCTTCCAGATATATACGGGGCGGGTGCTGGGTCCCGGGGAATACGGGAAATTCACGATGGTAGTTTCGCTTTCAAACTTCTTCTGGATACCTATGGTGTTGGGGCTGGCCGTTGCCCTTGTGAAATACCTGGCCGAGGACAGGAGCGATGATGAGAAGAAAAAGATAATATCGACCTCAATCAGCATGGTGCTTCTCCTGGCCCTGGCATCCACGCTATTACTCACTTTGTTCTCCAGTCATATAGCGGCATTTTCCAACGTCACTCAGAACTGCGTCTTCGGTGCCATCCTGCTTGCGATACTGCTTTCCATGTGGACCATGAGCGAGAGGGTATGGCGCGGCATGAACAAGATGAAGAAGATAAGCCTGGCGAACATAGTCATGAACGTGCTATTCTTGGGAACCGCATTGGTTCTTTTTGTATTCTCCAACACCGCGTTCGTCCCCATAGCCGCAATGGCCGTTGGATATGCCTTGGCATCCTCGTTTGCCTTGCCCGAGCTTAGGAGGTATTTCAGGCCCAAGATAGACCGGAAATGGGGCAAGACTCTGCTGAAGTACGGGTCCATAGTCATACTCAGCACAGTGGCCTATACCATAAACACCAACATAAACAAGATTCTCATAAACGTGTTCCTCACTTTCAGCGAAGTCGGGCTTTACCAGGCATATTCATTCTCCACCCTTAACGTGGCAAGCTTCTTCATAACGACTTTCATAATAGTCTTTTTCCCGGCCGCATCAAGGGAGAAGGACAAGAAGATGATATTCAGGAAGATGAACAGGATGTTCAAGCTATACCCTCTGGTTTTTGTGGCGGTCCTGTCGCTGGCCTTCATCATACTGTTCCTTTACGGAAGAGAATACGCCATATCTTTGCCTCTCATCCTCCTGTTCTCCCTCGTGGCCATAGTGGACATAAATTTCTTCGCACATACCTGGTTCTCATCGTCAATGGGCATCAGTGGGGTAAAAAACACAGGTTATGCCACGGCCATAGCCGCAACAGCGGGCATGGTGATGGCCTACATTCTGATACCACAGTTCGGCATATATGGCGCAATAATGTCTACCTTGGCGTCATTCCTTGCTGGGAGCGTGTACATAAGGCATAAGATATGGGAGGCTCTTGCATGAATCCCAATGACATGCTCAACATTGCGGACAGGCTGTGCAGGTTCATCAGGAATGAATCCCCCAACCCATGGGGCCTTTTCAGGACGGGTTTCCACGACCCTGTAAGGGACGTCTGGGCGGACAACATATGCGAGCCGGACGACTTCGGGGATTTTGCCCCTTTTATGGTTTGGCATGACATGGCGTCAGGGGGCAGGAAAAACACCGAATGGTCTGCCCATCAGCTGGGTCTGATAAAGGAAAGGCTGAAGCAGCCGTGCGGGCTCTACTACCCCCTTTCCGACGGCAGCAGACGCGTCAGCCAGAGCCGCCTTTTTCCGGCTTATCCACAAGGCCACATGGATGCTGTGCTGGGCGTGAACATGATACACAGGATGACAGGGAAGAAGGGGTTCCTTGAAGAGAACGGAAGCCTTTGCGACGGAATACTGGGCTTCATAACGGGCAGGGGGTTTGTGCACTCCGCCGCGATTCCAGCATTGCATGTTCCCTGGCCAAAGAGGGGATTCATGTTCTTCAGGCCACAGGTTTCGGGCATACTGATGGAGGAGCTTGCCAACCTTTATGACATCTCCAGGGAAGAGAAACATCTGGACGGGGCCATGAGAATTGCCAGGGGATGGTGTTCGACGAAATCTTTCAGAAAACATTCGCTCTTCCCCGACAAGATACTGCCCATCTTTAACAGGGAAGGAGGCACGGCCACAATATCAAAGATGAACACGAATATGCTGTACGGCCTGATAAGACTGTATGAAGTTTCAAAGAGCAGCGAGATTAAGTCGATGGCACTCAAGAGCCTTGGGGGAATAGGCAGATATAGGAAGGACGACGGGACGTACATGAGGGGGTTCGACCTCAGAAAGGGCACAATATGTGACAGGGAATCCACTGTGATAGAGAATCACATGGCCACGGGTGCCATGCTGGACGCATATGAAGCATTCAAGGACAGGGCATTCCTGGAAGCGGCCGAGCATTGGGCAGAGAAATGGATGGGGACACAGTCCCCGATGGGCTTCTTTCCAAGGATGGGCAGAAAAAGAAACCACTGTGACATCGATTCACATGCCGACATAATAGTGGTGATGTCAAGGCTCAGAATGCTGACAAATAGGAGGAAATACACTGATCCCATAGGCTCGGGCATGGAGGCCATGGGAGGCTTCATTACGGGCGATACCATGTTCAATACGGTTGATTCTGACACAGGAAACCCTATAATAAAGGAGAACAGGATAAAGTTCCTGGGAGGCGCCCTGAAGGGCATCATGTCAGCATACACTGCTTTAAAAGGAAAGGAAAAAATCGATAAAATGACTCTAAAGCTTTTGATGAGGGACAGGTAATGGAAGTAAGAAAAGCCATACGGGAGAGAAGAAGTGTCAGGAGATTCCTGGAAAAGGAAGTCGAGGATAAAAAGGTAAGGGACATAATAGACGCTGCGCAGTGGGCACCTTCCGCTTGCAACAAGCAGATGTGGGAGTTTGTGGTGGTAAGAAAGGAAGACGTGAAAAGGAAGCTTGCCGACAGTGCAAAGGCCTCCGCATTCATCAAGAACGCCCCAGTTGCCATATACGTCCTTTACAGGAAGGACGTGAACAGCGAGTTCCAGGCTAACGTGCAGAGCGCGTCCGCTGCCATACAGAACATGCTCCTTGCAGCACATGACATTGGTTTGGGGGCAGTATGGGTTGCCGATTGCGGCAACAGGGAACGGGTGAGGGATATATTGGGCATACCCGACAGCTTACTTGTGGTCGCTGCAGTCTTTATTGGATACCCGGCAGCTGTCCCCCCTGCCCCGAAAAGGCGGGACATGAAAGATATAATGCATGCCGATTCCTTTTCCGGAGGAAAAAAAGCCAGGGTATTCCCGGAAGAATGGGACGAGGATACGCTTTCCGATTACAGGTCAAGGGGGATAAGGGCAACTTCTCCGACGCCCGAGGCATTCATCCCGGGACAGAGGAAAGAATTCCTGGCGGCGATGAAAAAGGTATCTTCCTTCATACCCAAGGAGGGAAATACTTTGGACGTCCTCCCCTTTGCCGGGGCCCACCTGATGGAGATGATGAAGAACTCCGACAGCAGGTTCCATGCGTATGAGGTATCCGAGGAGATGCTGGATTTCATAAGGAGAAGGAAGAAGGCATCAGGCATAGGAAAGGAACTGGTGCTGAAAAAAGGGGGGATATACAGGATACCCTACGGGGACAGGGCATTTGACTGCGTCACCTGCATAAACAAGCTGGAAACAGTCCCGGATCCGGAAAGGCTCATGGGCGAGATGGTGAGGGTACTTAAGGTAGGGGGAACCTTGATATTATCTTTCTGGAACTCCAGGAGCATATACGGGATAAACTATTCCATAAAGACCGGGGCCAGGGGAAGGGACGAAGTAACCAGCAACGAGGGGCCCGTCAGGCCGATGAGCTACGGGAGGGTGAAACGGATGCTGGAGCCAGCCCTCAAGGTAGAGAAGAGATATGGCATAAACCTCATGCCCCCCATGGAGAGCATGCTCGTGCCGGCTGTCCTGAAATCCCTTTGCAGGGTGAACATACTGGTGTGCAAGAGGGTGAAATGATGAAAATAACCATACTGGTTTCAGGCTTTTTGCCTCATTACGTGGGCGGCGCAGAAACGCAGAGCTACAGCATTGCCAGACAGCTGGCAAAGAGGGGCCACAAGGTCACGGTAATCACCAGAATGGCTCCAGGCGCCAAGAGAAACGAAAAGATGGACGGGTTCGAGATACGGAGATTTGAAGTCATCAATTTCCCTGTTCTGAGGCTCTTATCTCACATCAGAAACTCCCTGAAGGAGATAAGGAAAGCGGGGAATCCGGATGTGCTGCAGTGCATGATGCTGAGGCCCAACGGCGTGGTGGGCGCACTGGCCAAAAGGAAAACGGGCATGAAGACAATAGTCTGGTTGAGAAGCAGCTACACTGACTCCCTTAGGAAGAGCGGGCTGAGCAGATGGCTGGGAAACTTTGCCATAAGAAACGCTGATTTGGTGCTGACACAGACTGAAATTGTCAGGAAACAGGTCCTGGAGGACTTCCCTGACAAGAATGTGAGGGCCATACCCAACGGCATAGATCCTGGCAACAGGATTTCCAGCGGAAAAGGCATAGTCTTTGTGGGCAATTTCATAAGCAGGAAGGGCATTCCCTACCTGATGGAGGCAATGAAAAAACTGAAGGGAGCTAAACTCATAATGGTGGGAGACGGCCCGGAGATGCCAGAAGCGAAGGAGATGGCCAAGGGCATGGACGTGGAGTTCGTTGGTAAGGTGCGACCAGAGGACGTAAAAAAACACCTGGCCAGGGGCAACATCTTCGTCTCCTCTTCTGTGTCAGGCAAGGGAGAAGGCTTCCCAAACGTGATACTTGAAGCAATGTCAGTGGGCCTCCCTGTGGTGGCCACCAGGATAGCGGGCGTGCCTGAGATAATAGAAGAGGGAAAGACTGGATTCCTGGTAAGGGACAAGAATCCTGACGAACTGGCTGACAGGCTCGGAAGGCTGCTGAAGGACGAGAAGCTGAGGAAAAAAATGTCCAGGAACTGCCTGAAGGCAGCCAGGAAATATTCCTGGAAGAACGTTATAGATATGCTGGAGTCCTGCTACAAAATGCTGTGATTTCAGGCCTTCTTGAGGATGATTATTTCAGGGTTCACATAATCAGGGTATACATCCGGAAACAGGAATGAGGGGCTCTTGAATCTCTTCTCTACCAAGTATCCCAGTTCCCCACCAACGATTGAATTATAGAAAACCTCTTCTTGGCCAGGCGTCCTGTAGGTCAGCGGCCTCATAAGCACGTAGTCTGGACCCCTTTCCTGCAGCGTGTCCAGGGTTTCCATGTCCATGTCCATCCTGTTTATGTTGGTGTAGCCCATGATGTCTAGCCGTGGCATCCCCTCCAGGCCCACATAAAGCTCTATCTGGTCATGCTTGTCCACGTTGGACAGCATCCACTGTTCAGCATGGTATCTGGAATCGTTCAGCATGATGTGGTCCATCGCAAGCGCCTGGGACAGAGACAGGGTCAGTATGATTATGACTGCAGCCTTCTTGGTTCTCCCGCCCTGCCACAACGAAGAAAGGAACCACCCCCCAAAAACGGCAAGCGGGACAATCATCTGCAGGAGATATCTCGGCAGAATGAACCTTACCGGAGCAATCACGAAAAGATACTGTGACACTATTATGGCCAGGAGCAGGAGCATGAAACGCCGGGAGCGGCCGTCCGACCTCGGCACCACCCTGCCCAGCAGCATGCAGAGCGCCCCGCTGATTGCGGCCAAGAGGGACGATATGCCGATGGATGCCGCAAGGGTTTCCGAGGTCTTAATGAAAAGCATTGAATGCCCTTCAAGTGTGTTGGAAAACTCCGCCCAATTGGACACCCCATGCCCCCCCAGCCAATAATTGAGCCTGAAGATATTCTCTTCCACATCAATTAGGTTGTGGGCCAAAAAGGAAGCGGCCAGGAATACAATTATCATCAGGAGGAGCCTCCTGTCCAGCAGCCTGCTTATGTAGCTTCCTCTCCCCTCCCCGAAATGGAAATAAAGCAGAACAGGAACAATGATGACGTAAAATGACACGGACTGCAGCTTTGTCGCCAGGGCAAGCGCCATGGACAGCCCGAAGAGGACGTAATCCCATTTCCTGCCTCCCTTTATCACTCTTATGAGGAGGTACAGGGAGATGGTGGTATGGAATACCATGGGAACGTCAAGCCTCCCTATTTTGGACAGCACAACAAACAGGGGGCTGAGCCCCAACATCAGGGCCGAGAGGAGGGCGGCCTTCCTCTCATTGAACATCTCCTTGGATATAAGATACACAAAAAATGCAATGCCAACAGCCATCCCCAGGTTTATCGCCCTTGTTATCATGTGAAGGACAGTCATCGATGCAACCGGGTCCAAGAAGCCGTATGGGAATGACGCTGCAGGGGACTGGATGCCGCCAGTAAGATAAAGGAATCCCAAGTAAGGCGCATAAAATACGGCATTCACGAAGAAATGGAACGGGGGATTCCTGTAGCCGTTGGAAAACACGTGATAGATGTGCCCCAGAGTCAGGGGCCCTCCCAAATCATCAGATGACCAAGAAACATGGTTCGGCAGCCCCCACCAAATTCCCGTGGCGCTGATAATTAGTATTGTAACCAGCACCAAGGACAGCGTTTTCCCGGGGAGGACCATTTTCATGGATTATATATCAGCTCTGTTACATAAATAATTAGGTGACCGCATGAGGCTGTCAAAGATACTGCCCGTGATAGGGTTGGCCCTGTTCGTGTTCATAATAGCCAGGGCAGGGCCGCTGAAAATAGTCCAGGTTCTATCCGACGTGGACCTTTACTACCTTTTGCTGAGCATAGGGATGGTGGCCTTGGTAACTGTCTTGAAAGGCTTCAAATGGAAGATGGTCATAGGGATGCACGGATGCGACTACCGCTTCAGCCAGAGCGTGAGGGTGTGGCTCATAGGCGCACTTACAGGTATAATCACCCCGGGAAGGGCAGGGGACCTGATAAGGGCCCTGTACCTTAACAAACACTGCAAAGGCCTTGGAAGATGCATATCCACCGTGGTTATTGACAGGGCCATAGAGCTTGCAGTGGCCCTGGTGTTCGCCTCCTTCGGTATAGTTCTATTCTCGGCCTGGTTTGGAGAGTCTGCTCTGCTTTATGTGGTAATAACTTTTGTCGTCATAGGCTTCGCGCTTCTGGGTCTCATGTTCAGGAAAAGTTTCATGAGGAGGGCCCTCAGACCAATATTCAGGGTTTTCGTGCCCGCCCGCCACGAGGACAGGATGAGGGCAAGCTTCCACGAATTCTACGGCTCCATGGGGGATATCAGGAAAAGGAGGGGCAGTTTGGCTGCGGTTTCCATATTCAGTGTGGGCATCTGGCTCATCCAGATACTTGAGGTCCAGATATTCGCCCTTGCCCTCGGGATACAAATAGATTACCTTTACATGCTGGCTGTCCTGAGCATAGTCGTGATAATAGAGCTCATCCCGGTATCAGTATCCGGCATAGGCACCCGGGACGCCTTCCTCGTTTTCTCCCTGGGCCTGATTGGGGTTTCCCCTGAGCTGGCCATAGCCCTCTCGATTGTATACCTTGTATTAGGATATTGGATAAATGCGGCCATGGGACTCTTCTTTTGGCTTAAGGATCCCGTACGGCTCAGGACATAGCACCAAGTAAAATGGTAGCGAATTGGGCAATTATTTAAATATATCACAACCATGCTAATGATTGAATATGGCAAATATTTTAGTTACGGGGTGTGCCGGGTTCATAGGGTCAAACATAGCCGAGGCTCTGCTAAAAGAGGGCCACAGCGTCACGGGAATAGATAACCTTGACCCCTACTATTCTGTTGAGATAAAGAAGGCCAACCTCGAAATCCTGAAGAAGTCCAGGAATTTCGATTTCATATTAGGCTCCATACTGGACGACTCCGCCCTGCAGAAGATAAGGGCCAAAGGCATAGAGATTGTCAGCCACCAGGCAGCCATGGCAGGCGTCAGGGCATCCATGAAGAACCCCCAGAAATACTGCAATGTCAATGTGTTGGGCACAGTCAAGCTCCTCGATACTTTCAGGGACGCCGAAAAATTAGTTTTGGCGTCATCCTCTTCCGTCTATGGCGAAGTCAATGAAGGGGACCTTCCGGTCAGCGAGAGGCGCCCGCCAAGCCCCATATCACCTTATGCCCTCTCCAAACTTAACGCCGAAAACTGGTGCAGCATGTTCTCTGAATCATACGGCATGAAGACTGTCATGCTCAGGTATTTCACTGTCTACGGGCCCAGGCAGAGGCCAGACGAGGCCATACAGAAGTTCATAAACAAGATATTCAGGGGCGAAACCATAGAGATATATGGCGACGGCAAGCAGACACGGGACTTCACATGCGTGCTGGACGTCGTGAAGGCCAACATGCTTGCAATGAGGAAAGGCAATGGCACATTCAACATAGCTAGCGGAAACAGGATAAGCGTCAATGACCTCGTCAAGGTTCTGGGTGAGGTCATAGGAAAGGAGCCCGACATCAGGCACATAGAGAGCCAGCAGGGAGACGTGTCCCACACCGGTGCCGACATAACAAGGGCCAAGGAAATCCTGGGATACGCCCCGGAATACTCCATAGAGGAAGGCGTCAGAAAACATGTGGATTGGTTCAAGGGCGTCAAAGAACTCTATATGAAATGAATACGGTCTGGCTGCCCTTTCTTACGTCCCCTTCCCTTTCGAACCTGGGGTCCCCGTCTATTGATTTGTAAACATCTGACTCGAACTCAAAATCCGGGGGAATCCTCCCGTTGGTGTAGGCCCTCTTGAACAGCCCCAGGAACACAGGAGGACTGAAATAATCGGTCCTTCCAGACCTCTCATAATCCTTGTAGGCTGATAATATGACATAGTCCACGCCGTTTTCCTTGAACCAGCCATGGTCGAAATTCCTGTAACTCTCGAAATCCCCGTTGGAATACCGCCTGAAGATTGAACCATGGTCTGGGTGGGACATATCCCCAAGTATATCGTAAAGCTCCCTGAATTCCAGTTTCATGTCCCCGAAATCATAATACACGACCACGTCCCTGATGTCTTTGCTGGAAGTCGCCTCCAGGTAATACGGCAGATATGCCGTCGCCACCGTCACATCGCCCTCTATGGAATCAACATAAGACCTAAGCTCCTCTGCCCCCCAGAGGGTAGTTTCCTCCAGCTGTGCCATGTATACCGCGTTAATGAAAGTGTAAGCGAGCATGATGGTGAACAGGGCAGTTGCCGCCGCCCTGAGCCTTTCCTTTTTCCTCAATTCCAGAAGCGCCACAGAAGCCGTTATTCCCATGAAAGGTACCAGTGAAACGAAATATCTCAGCCTGAGGTGACCGGACAATATGAAGAATAGGAAAACAGCAAGGCCCCCAAGCATTGCGAAGACGTCTTCCTTCCGGCCCCTCTTAATGCCAAAAAGCACGCCTGCGGCAGAAAACATGACTACAGGAGCCAGGGCCAATTTCAATATCTCTGATATGTCCCAGGATACAGTGAAGAACGTCATCTGGTAGCTTGTCATCATGCTGGCGGAGAACAACGCATTGAAGACAAGGTAAGCCGCCAGGAAAATCACCGGAACTGCCGCCATACCAATGAGGAACTCCCGGGTTCTCAGGGGCTTCAGGTCCCTCCTATAGGCAATGTACAGGAGGGCAGAAACGGCAAACAGCAGTACAGACTGCTTCAGAAGCAGCCCAGCTGCCAGCGCAAGCGCGGCAGGATAGAAAAATCTGGTGTCCTTCTCGAACCCGATATAGAAGAAGAGAAGGAACAGCGTGCCGGAAACCGCTATTGGCACGTCAGTGAGTATGGAGAGCCCCCACCTCCAGAACAGGAAGAAGGAAAGCACGACAACCGCAGAAACCGCGCCTGTTTGCCTCCCGTACAGCTCCTTTCCCAGAAGGAACGTTCCCAGAAGCAGAAGGTTCATGAAGAGTATGGGTATGACGTACCTTCCCAGGGCGACATTCCCTGTGAGGGCTATGGACCCCGATATGAATGCCGGTATAAGGGGCAGCCTGTGGGAGAAGTCCATCCCGTATCCCCCCTCTGTCATGTTCCTCCCTATCATAAGGGAATTCGTTTCGTCGGGGTTAATGGAATTGAGGTCCATCAGCAGAAATATCATTACAGTGCAGATGATCATTATTGTGGCAATGGTTATTCTGTCATCTGAGAAAGCATTCTTCAATAACATCAGAGCCCCAATATTATTCCCCTGAGCACAAACTTCATCCAGCCCAGGCTTGACATGTTGAATTTCAGCATCTTGCTTATGGTGAAGGTCATGTAAGCCCTTCTGAAGAGCTTCTTCAACTCATCTTTGCTCAAGTTTTCGTTTTGCATGACGGGATCTGTGCTGGCCATCGGCCCGACCGCATAATATCTGCTCCAGTCCCTGCTCTCTATGAGCCCCTTTTCAAGGGCCAGCCTATAAAGGTCGGTGCCCGGGTACGGCGTAGTCATGGAGAACCTCACTTCGTCCGGGTCTATCTCAGAAGCAAACCTTATGGTATCCATTGCGCTTTTCCTGGTTTCTTCAGGGAGCCCTATCATGAAGTATGCGGTCGTGTGTATGCCGGCCTCCTTGGTCCATTTCATGGCCTTCCTTACCTGGTCCAGCTTTATGCCCTTCCTTATTATGTCCAATATCCTCTGGTTGCCTGATTCTATCCCATACGAGATGTCATAACATCCTGCCACCTTCATTAGCTTAAGTATTTCCGGGCTGACATTGTCCACCCTCGTTTCACACCTCCATATTATGCCGAGGTCCCTTCTTATGACCTCCTCGCAGAATTCCTTTATCCATTCCTTGTCCAGGGTGAATATGTCGTCATTGAACATTATGGCAGTAACGCCATACTCCCTCTTGATTTTTTCAATCTCTTTGATGACGTTCTCCACGCTCCTTATCCTGTACTTTCTCCCGAAGAGCGCTTTAAGGCAATACAGGCAGTTATAGGGACACCCCCTGCTGCATACCATTGAGGCAGCCTTCCTGCCTTTGAGCCTGTATTCGTACCTCTCGAATTTTATCAGGTGCCTTGAAGGGAAGGGCAGCTTGTCAAGCTCCATTATCAGGGGCCTTTCCGGCGTAGAATGGGCCTTTCCCTTGACCTTTATGGTGATGCCCCTGACCTTCTTGAGGTCCTCCCTCTTCTTGACCGTTTCCAGGATTTCCAGGAAGGTGTATTCCCCCTCGCCCCTGACTACCGCATCCACTTCCTTCATGCTTGCAGTTTCTTCCGGGAGGGCCGTTGGATGAGGCCCCCCCACTATGGTCATTGCCTTTGGGCACGCCTTTTTGACAAACCTCAGTACCTCCAGGCCCTCGGAGAACGTGGAGGTGTTCATGGTTACGCCAATGAACTTGGGGGACTCTCCAAGTGCTTCTTCCAGCTTGCCCCATGGGGAGTTTTCTATGCCCATGTCCAGTATCCTGGGCTGGTATCCCGCATCTTCCAGCACAGCGGCTATGTAAGGCAGGCCAAGGGGCGGCCGGGACGACTTGAATTTCCATGGCGGGTTAACCAGCAGAATGTCCATCTTTCACCTCTATCATGTATCCTTTTTCTAACGGCTGTTTTTAAACGTATTCCCAATTTGCCTATTTAATCGCCGGTTCAATATAATCTTATGAACAAGCACATAGCAAAACTGGCAATAGCAGTGGTCATATTTCTCGTATTCCTCAGCTGGATAGGCATAATGGACACGCTGGTCTACCTGTCTGAGATAAGCCTTTACATGTTCCTGCTGGGATGCATATTGAATGCTGCAGTGCAGGTCTTCAGGGCCATAAGGTTCGACGTCATAACAAGGGAATTCGGATCCAGGCCGCCTTTCCGCAGGAATGTGCTCGTCCATTTCATATCTTCGCTCATAGGAATGGTCACACCCGCAAGGCTGGGTGAGGGCGGCAAGGTGTTCCTCCTTAAGGGGGACAGGAAGGTTCTGGGCTTCTGTTTCATACTGGAGAAGATATTCGACTTTTCTGTTCTCATAGCAGTGGGAATAATTGGCGCCTTTCTGCTGGGGGATTACGTGCAGTTGCCAGCATGGTTCTTCTATCTTATAGCCCTGGGAGTGGCCGTCTCGGCTGTTGCGCTGCTCAAAATAGACAAGCTACTGAACCTCGTGTTCAAGGCAGACCTGGGCGAAAAATGGTTCAAAGACATGGTCATTAGGGCAATCAGGAGCAGGAAGATATTGCTTTTCGGGGCCCTCACAGTTCTGGTTTGGCTCACATTGTTCCTGGCGGCATACTTCCTGATGCTATCGGTTGGTGTCGCTTCCGGCTTCCTTCTCTTCTCCTTCATAACGGCCATAAGCATGATGGTGGGCCTCGCATCAGGCCTTCCCGGCGGGCTGGGCCTCAGTGAACTGAGCTACACCATACTTTTGAGTTCCATACTGGGCATAACGGTCCCGCTTGCCGGAGCGGTTGCGATAGCGATTACCCTTGGGGCATACGTGACCCATACGGCTACGGCCGCGGCATCATACCTGATTATAAAAAGGGCCTAAGGCAGGGCAATGTAGTTTCCTATCGCGAGGCAGTCGACGGAGCCCAGCTTGAATGCCCGGGCGGCATCCTCCGGGGAGCAAACTATGGGCTCCTCATGCATATTGAAAGACGTGTTGACAAATATGGGGAGCCCTGTCAATTCATTGTATGCCTTGAGTATCCCGTAATAGCTCTTGTTCTGCTCCTTCGTAACCGTCTGGGGCCTTGCCGTGTTGTCTATATGGTTGACTGCCGGGGCCTTCTCCTGCCCCTCCTCCGTCACGTCGAACGTTATGGTCATGAACTGGGCCGCAACCTCCCCCGGACCGAACCTCTTGTAGAAATTCTCTGCATGTTCCTTCATGAGTGACGGGGCAAAGGGCATGAACTCCGTCCTCTTGAGCCTCTTGTTCAGCCAGTCGTTTATGGTCTTGTCTGTCGGGTCAGCCAGTATGCTCCTGTTTCCGAGCGCCCTGGGCCCGTATTCCATCCGGCCGTTGAACCTCCCCACTATCTTCTTTTCCTTGAGGAGGTGCGCTATCTTGTCTTCGACATCCTCATATCTCTTGAAATTCAGCTTCGCATCAGTCAGGGCTTTCTCTATCCTCTCGTCAGTAAACCCTGGCCCGAAATAGACGTTCTCTGCGTGTATGGGCTTGGGCTTGAGCCCTTTGTTGAGCATCTTCTCTGCCCAAAGGGCCAGGGCAGCGCCCACCCCAAGGCCGCCGTCCCCCATGTGTGGGTGTATGTACACCTTCTCCACGCCGGGCAGCTCTGCTATCCTCTGATTCACCTTGACATTTGCAAAAACGCCCCCTGCCAGGGCTATGTTCTTGTGTCCGTACCTCTCCACGGCAGCCCCCGCAAGCTCAGCGCACACGTCTTCCATCCTCTTCTGTACGCCTGCAGCAATGTCTTCCCTCTTGTGGCCCTGCAGCATCCTGTGAAGCTTGAGTGCAGCCGGCCTGCCCCAGGTTTTCATTCCGCTCCTGTATTCAACATTCTTCCTGTTGACGCCCATAAGTTTCTTGTATATGGGATACGTCTTCTTGGGGTTGCCGTATGCGGCAAGGCCTGTTATCTTCCCCTCGTGCCTGCCGGGCATGAACCCAAGGTTGTATGTGACGTATGTGTATATGGCTCCGGGGGAATGGATAAAGGTTGATTCGTGCCTCTTTCTGATTTCATTCCCTTCCACTGTGCAGACTATGGAGCATATCCCGTCCCCCGAAGAGTCCGTAGTCATGACCAGGGTGTCCTTGTCGAACGGGGACGTGTAGTAGGCGCTGGCTGCATGGCACATGTGGTGGTCAATGAAGGTTACCGGCGCCCTTATGCCTATCCCTCTCAGGAACTGTATGAGCGACTTCTCATCCCTGAATCTTGAGAAAAGGCCCCTGTAAGTGGACTTGAAGGCGTGTGTTGAAGGTATGCCCGTCTTGGACACCTTCTCCATGACCCTCTTTCTGAGGGGTGCCACCTTGAAGTCGGTGTGCGGCCCGCCCCCTGAGGTTATGCCCGCGATAGCAACATAATCTATTTCCCAGGGCTTCGTCTTTGATATCTCAAGGACCTTCTCCACAGACTTTAGGGGCAGGCCCCAGAACAGCTTTGTCCTGACAAGGCGCTCCTCGTTTATGGCCGCAAGCACCCTTCCGTCCTCTATCACTGCCGCCCCGCTGTCATGCGATGTGTGTATTCCAAGTATCCTCATTCACTCACCAGTTACCACCAGTTTGACGCCGCCTACTATGTATTTCAGTTGTTTTGGTGACCTTATTTTTGACATTATCTTTAATATCTGTTTGGGTCTTAAATAGAAGCTCCTGTACGCATAGTTCTGGAACGCCTGCATCTGGCCCTTTGTGAAGCCCTCCTCGTATATGGGAGGGTACTGGGTCCAGTCATAACGCCCCTTTATTATTCCCTTTTCCAGGGCCATGTCATACAGCTCTGATGCCGGCAGAATGCATGCCACGGAAAAGAACGCAAACATGGGTCCAATCTCCTTTGAGAGCTTCAGGGTCTTTATGACATCCTCCGGCCTCTCCCCCGGGTTGCCTATCATGAAATAGCCCTTGGTTGCTATTCCCAGCCTGTGGGTTGCCTTGAATATCCTTTTCACCCTCTTGACAGTGACGTTCTTCTTTATCTTCCTCATAATCTCGTCCGTCCCGGCCTCCACGCCATATGAAATTATCTCGCAGCCTGCGCTTTTCAGGTGCCTAAGCAGCTCCTCGTCTATGGTGTCCACCCTGGACCTGCAGTAGAAAGTTATGTCCAGTTTACGCTTCTTGATTTCGTCGCATATGTCTATGACCCTCTTTCTGTCCACAGTGAATGTGTCGTCATAAATATTGACGAACCTTACACCATAATCCCTGTTTAGGTGCTCAAGCTCATCCACCACGCTCTTGGCGCTCCTGGCCCTGAACTTCCTTCCGAACACCGGCTGGCTGCAGAACACGCAGCTGAACGGGCAGCCCCTGGTAGTTATCAGTGTTGTATAGGGGAACATAGGGGCCTTTCCCCCCAGGCATATGGCCAGGTCAGCGGGAGGCCTGTACAGACTGTTGGGAAGCAGGTGCCTGGCAGGGAACGGAAGATCATCCAGATTCTCTATTATCGGGGTCAGCCCCTTCCCTAGGACCTTTCTTCCGGAGCGCCTGTATATACCGGACATGGGCGGGAATCTTCCGCCCCTGAGGATGTGCCTGGAAAGCTCAAGGAAGGCATGTTCTCCTTCTCCTGCGATAGCGTAATCAAAGCACTCGTGCCTTTCAAGGACGTCCTTTGGCATGGCGCTGGCATGGGAGCCCCCCAATATTACCTTTATGCTGCTGTCAGCCTCCTTCACTGCCTTTCCTGCTTCCACGCCATGGACGAATGACGGGGTTGTCCCTGTTATTCCCACTATCTTGGGCTTGTGCTTCTTGATGGCCCTTATGAAACCCTCTATGCTGACGCTCTCTGCCTCGCAGTCCATTATGCCGACGCCTATCTTTTCCCTCTCCAGGACCGCAGCTATGTAAGCCAGCCCAAGAGGGGGCGACACGCTTCCCGTAGATTTTGAGGATTTAATGTGCGCATCCTTCTTGGGCATTGTTGCGGGGTTTATCAGAAGCACTTCCATCTCAAACACCTTTCATTTCCTTCATGAATCCGGAACATGTTCTGCTCTCCAGTTTTTTGTTGTTAATTAGGTAATGCAAGACTTTATCTACTTTTCCCAAAAACTCTTCCACATCCCTCTCAGTTTTGTTGAATGGGCTGGTCCCGGGGGCCATCTCATTGGAGTGGAACATCATGTTCAATACGGGACTGTCCTCGTCAATGACCCTGTCACAAAGCGAAATCATGTCTTCTGTTCCATAATAGGTCGGCCTGAGCCAGACGGGCCCGGCAAACTTGACTTTCCTGAGGACCCTCCCTTTCAGGCCTCCTATGCTCCCCCCAGGCATGCCAAGGGCCTCTGAATACATCCTTCCCGCAAGCCCCGGGACGTTCCTTGTAAGGCGTATCGTTATGGGTATCTCCAGCACAGACGAGCCGCCCTCCCTTCTGATGTCTTTTGTGTCAGGATAATACGGCTCCAGGGGGGCCCCCACGAAAGACGGGCCCCCGATGATTCTCCATGATACGTTTGGCGTGACGCTCGTGTCAACAAGATACCCCATTTCTTCCAGAAGCCTGAGCATTTCACCGTCCATTCCGTACCTCCCCGCCCTGAATGCCCTCGGCTTTCCGAAGGAGCTTTCAACCGCTTCTGTAAGCGCATCCAGCTTCCTCCTCTTGTCCCCCGAACCCAGCCTGTTGGACATGGTCACCTCCTTCATCATGGCGGGAGGCGTCGTCCAAGGATGGAGGTGGGCACCGACTTCACATTTTCCCTTCTTCTTGATGGGCCCGAGTGTGTCCAGGCACCTCCCATTCTTGGCGGCCTGATACGTGACAAGATAAGTCGGTTTGACGCCGTGCCGGTTGAAAACCTCCTGGAACATGGGAACAGCATCCATATTACTGAAACTGCCGGAATTTCCGGAGTCCCATCTGCTGGAGTCGCATTCCGTGTCTATCGTGACCAAAACCCGCGTCATAATTGCCTTTGTCCCTTCTGTATTTAAAAATAACAGGGATTACATGCGATTTTTGTACCATTCTATGGTCCTTTTCAGGCCGCTTTCCAGGCTGTGCTCTGCCTTGTGGTCCAGCAGCCCGTGCATCTTTTTGACAGAGGGGAACCTGTGCATTATCTCATGTTCCCTCGGGGGCAGGAACTTGGGACTGAGCCCCGTTTTTCCGCTGAGCCTTATTATGGTTTCTGCCAGGTCCAGTATCGTGGTGGGCTTGCCTGTCCCTATGTTTATGGCCTCGCCCTCCGACTTGGCGGTTTCGGCTGCCGCTATTGCAGCCTTGACATTATCCTCTATGAAAACAAAATCCCTTGTCTGGCTCCCGTCCCCGAATATCGTGGGCTGCTTGCCCCCCAGGACCTGCCTTATGAATATTCCCACTACAAAACCGTACGGCGTTGAATCCTGCCTGGGGCCGTAAACGTTGAAAAACCTCAGCGAAGTGGTCTTCAGGCCGTATGTCTGCAGGTAAGCTTCCATATATTTTTCTCCCATGAGTTTTGTCACAGCATAAGGTATCTTCGCGTTAAGGTGGCCGTCTTCATTCTCCGGTATTTCTGCAGGCTCCCCATAAACCTCTGAAGAAGAGGCAAATATGACTTTCTTGACATTCGTCTTTCTGGAGAGCTCCAACAGCCTCTTTATGCCCTCTATGTCTTTAAGCACCTCCAGGGGCCTTTCAAGGGTCCTCTCCACCCCGACCACGGCCGCATAATGGAACACCCAGTCAAAGGAACGCTCCTTGAAAACATCGTCCAAATCCTTTGTGTTCGAGTCTCCCCTGACCATTGTCAGCTTGTCCCTGAATGGCTCCAGGTTGCTTTCCTTTCCTGTACTAAGGCTGTCAAAGCACACAACATTGTGTCCCCTTTTAACCAGTTCCTCACAGAGGGAACTGCCGATGAAGCCTGCTCCCCCTGTGACAAGGACGTTTTTAGATTCCATACCAATATTTAACAACTAGTTTATAAATCACAGCCATTGTGGACCCCCACGGCATTCATGCCTTTCACATGCCTGTTTATGACATCTGCCATGAAATCTGAGCAGGCAGTCACCTTCTTAGCGTCCCTTAATATCTTCTTTATCCTCCATGATAAAAGGAAATAGAAAAGCTTCACTGGCATTATTTTTTTCTTATTGTACCAGGGAACCCCTGCACCCTGCTCGTTGATTACATATGGCAGGCCGTATGCCCTGTACAGCCTATTGGCCACCTGGCCTGCGGGGAGAGTGAAAACTGCCAGGGCAATGTCAAACGGCCTCTCTCTGTGCAATTCCTCTGCCTTTTTATATCCTTCTGTCACATAACGCCTGAACTCTTTCACGTTTCCGGTCAGCTTCCTGTCAGTGAACACCCTGTGCACCTTTGCCTTGTCTTCCATGCTATCGCTTCCCTTTCCGGGAATGTTTCCTGTCACGACTTCCACATTATGATTTTTTGCCAGCCTCTTGCCCATCATGCCTGCGGCCATGCCTCCTCCCCCGCCGACAGGGGGGTACTCATGGGAGAGGAGAAGAACCCTCATCCTATCCTTTTTGCATATATCCTTCATGATATTTTCGTGCTTTTTCGTGGTCATGTCCCACTTCAATCCATTCTTTGCCCAGGCCCTTCCTTTAGCGGCCAGGGATTTTCTAAGTCTGCCATCCTTAATCATCCTCAGGATTGCCTCTGCCAGGGAATTGATGTTCCTGGGAGGCACAAGGAGGCCGGTCCCATCTTTGACAATCTCCGGAACACCCCCCACCCTGGTCGCCACCACTGGAAGGCCCGCCATCATGGCCTCTGCTATGACTATTCCGAATGATTCTATCTCAGAAGTGTGGACGAAGAGATCGGAATTTCTGTGATGCTGCCTAAGCTTTCCGTGGGCCACCTTGCCTAAAAACCTCACGCAGTCCAGCCCCAACCCGTCTCTTATCTTCTCGAGCCTCTCCCTATCCTTTCCGTCCCCGATTATCGTCACTTCCAGTTTTCCCCTATATCTCTTTCTGATTATAGGGACCGCCCTTATGAGGCACTCTACGCCCTTGTATTTCTCTAGCCTGGAAACCGTTATGATCCTGAATCTGTCCATATCATGCCTTCTTCCCTATGATGTAATTGACTCCGGCAAATTTCCTTATTATAGGGACCCTTTCAAGCCCATGCTCCATTCTCTTCACCCTTCTTGAGGGGTCTTTCAGTGCAGTGGGTACGAATATGACAGAGCCACTGTCCATTACCTGAAGCCCGCTGTTCCTGAATGCCCGACGCAGGTTTGACAGGAACATCTTGAAGAGCCCCTTCTCGGCCCAATAATCCCTTATCCCGTGTATGAACTGCTGGGGGTTCAATGGGTTTGGCTCCACCGCGCCAACCACTCCCCCCGTTTTGCAAACCCTTGAGAACTCCCTTACCGCCTGCCTGTAGTTAGTGTGGTGCAGGGTGGCCACGGTTGAGACATTGTCAAAGGATCCCCCCCTGAATGGCAGGTTCTCCGCGTCCCCTATGACCATCATGCCTCCGGGGAGGAGCCTCTTTGCCTCCTTGACCATCTTCTTTGATATGTCGATGCCTATCGTATCCTTGTGTTTCAAGATTGTATGCTTCATGTGGTCGCCTGTGCCTATGCCGACTTCCAGTATCCTGTCGCCCCCCTTTACTCTGCCCCTTTCCAGAAGTAGCTCTATCTTCCTCATGTGGTTCCTGACATTGGCCCTGTATTTTTCAGCATACCCCTCTGCTATTGTGTCATGCCTGAATATCTGAACCTTCTTGTCCATAATACTCGCTTAATTGCTCCTGGTGGCGCTTATAGCATCAGCTATGAGCCCCAGTAAAAATATCTGCAGCCCAGACAGGAACATTATTACGGGCATCTGGGCTATGTTGGCCGAAAGCAGGAACTGGTAGAGCCCCCAGAGCATCCCCCCCAGGATAAGCAGCGTGCCAATTGGCCCGAAAACCCTGATCGGCCTGAAGTAAAGCGCCAGTTTTATCATAAGGTTCACGAAGCCGATGAAATTGGAGAATCTCATCGTGGATTTTCCCACCCTTTTCATGTAATCTATTGGTATGTAAACGACAGAATATCCGTTGCAGAATGCCGCCAGTGTTATTGTGCTGGTAAATGAGAACCCGGGCGGGAACAGGTTGAAATACTTCATGGCAAGTTCCTTCCTGAATATCCTCATGCCGGAATTGATGTCCCTGACCTTTCCCTTTGCAACATAGTTTGCCATCTTGCCCAGCATCCATTTTGCTGGCCTTCTGGCCAATGGAACATGCACATGCTTCCCTGTCCTTGCGCCGACAACCATGTCATAGCCCCCCTCCTCCATCTTCTTCACCAGGTCTGGTATGTGCTTTGGGGGATATGTCCCGTCAGCGTCGGTTATTAGTATCCACTCGCCATCCGAGCTCTTTATGCCCGTCTTGAGGGAAGACCCGTATCCCATGTTGCGGCCATGTTTTATCAGCCTGACGCCATCGGCCTTCTTGACGGCTTCGGTGGTCCTGTCCCCTGAGCCGTCGTCGACCACTATTATCTCGCTCTTCCTGCTCAGCTTCTTAAGCTCGGACTTTATGCCTTCCAGGACATCTGTTATGCCCTTCTCCTCGTTGTATGCCGGTATGATTACCGAGAGTTTTTCAGCCATAAGCAAACATGATTATTTTCGCTTATAAATGAATGCCCTAGTGTTAGGGAATTTTCCCTGTATGATTTCTGCCAGTTCGAAGTCCTCCCTGCATTCCATTAATTCCATTAGGCTGTAGTCCGTGTTCACCTTCTTGTCATAGCCCTCGTGGACTATGACATAGCCTATTGGGGGATAGCTTATGCCAAATGATTCCCACTCCGGTTCAGAATAATTCCCGCTTAACATCTCATTAAGTGTATCCCTGTTTCCTGGCAGATAGAAGCTGTATGTTTCCCTGTTTTTGTCCAACAGTGAAAAACTGAATGTTTGTGACCTGTATAATGTGCTGACCACGGTTGTGGGCACAGACGCATCGTCTATGACAAATATGGACGCCCTGTCAAAGTCGCTCATCCCGTACACATCTGTTATGTTTGTCAAAAAGAACGAGCACTGAGCGACAGCCAATACCATGATGGCCGCCATGAGATAGCATCTGAAGGCCCCGGCTTTCCTGACAACTTCGTAAAGGGGTTTGGCGGCCAGGATGCTGACGAAAGGGAATATGGGAAGTATGTATCTTATCCCTGCCAGGCTTATCCAGGTCAGGTAGCCTGCCACGACCAGTATCGAGAGGACGGAAAGCCTCTCAACGTCATTAAGCCTCCTGATGTTCTTTATAACATGCCAGATGGCCAGCAGATAGAATGGAGCAAGGTACCAGTGATAGAAAACAGACGATATGTGAAATACGATGGTCTTGTAGAAGGGCAATCCCGCGTGATAGAAGAGGGATCCGTCCGTTAAGGGGAACCCATCCACATCTTTAATCTCATATCCGCCCGCATGCATGAACCATTTGTTTATGAAAGACCCTGACAGCCCCTGGCCGTGCATGAAGAGGAAGCCTAATATCCAGGGAGCCATCACCACAAAGAATATTATGACGGCTATTATGACGGTTTTGGCATCCTTGCGCAGTGCCGGGAGCACCGATGGCCAGCGATTCCAAAGGTATGCAAGAACAAGTATTGGCACAACCAAGATCATGCTCGGTTTTATCAGAAGAGATAATGCGACTGTCATTGCAGCGATATACATATACTTGCCGTTCTTTTTCATGAGGTACAGCGAGAAATAGTACACCGACATGACCATGAACATCATGGCCCCTATCTCGAGCATCACCCTTGTGGAGCTGAAAAAATACATGGGCGTGAATGCCAGGAAGAAGGCCGCCAGGAAAGCCATCTTCTCATTCCTGTATGAAAGCAGCGAGAGCCTGTACACAAAGAATATCAAAACCATGGATTCTATGATGGTAGGCAGCATTGTAGTCGTCCTGCTGGTTCCCAGGAGAACATATATCAATCCAAGGAACAAGTGGTGCAATGGCGTATAAGTCATGAAGGAAGCGAAAGACTTGTAGTGCGCATGATGGCTTATCGCCAACTCTTTTAATTCCGAGAGTGACATAAATGGATTGGCCAGCCAGGCCCCGGAAACATCATAGATGAGCATGCCCGCTGCAGCATGGTTTCCCTCGTCACCTATCATTATGTCCCTGTTCACCGAAGTGGCTGCAAGGATCACGCCGAACAGCAGAATAGGAACTAATATATATATTGTCTTGATATTCTTCATAGTATTTAGAAAGGAACTGGGCATATAAAATTAACGATGAAGGTGAAGCATGATTGATTCCAAGACCCCAAAAACATATGACAAGTTCAGGAACCCAAAGAGCAGGTTCCACAGGGACAAATACGACAGGGTATTCGGGGCCCTGAAAGCGAACAGGGGATGGAAGGTCCTTGAGGTGGGCTGCGGCACCGGGGTCTACACAGAATTTTTGTCAGACAACTTCAGTGACATAACGGCATTCGATATAGACCCTGAGATGGTTAACATAGGAAAGGGAAAAAACAAACTGAGGAAAGTTAGGTTCATGGTCTCGGATTCCACTGAGATACCGATAAGGGATAATTCAGTGGACCTCGTGTTTGGCGTCAGTATACTCCACCACATATCCGACAGGCGCAAGGCCTTCAGGGAGATTGCACGGGTCCTGAAGACAGGCGGTTACATAGCGTTTTGTGAGCCCAACAGGCTAAACCCGATGACTTCTCTCTTCCAACTGATTCAGAAAGAGGACGCCATATCACGCTTCGAGATGGACAGGCTGATGAAGGAAAATGGCATACTCGCCGTCTCTCAGAAGGAGATACTTTTCAGAAGCCCGGGAATCAGCAACATTATAGGAAGGGGAATGGGACTATATAGAATAATAGAAAGGCCCATGGAGAAGCTTCACATGGGTGTGACACTGATGTCCATAGGAAAAAAACTTTAGCTTTTTATGTCTGAACCTCAAAAACAAAGAATGAGAGAGGAACCAAAAACAGTCTCCGTTATTATACCTTGCTACAACGAAGAGGACAACGTCAAGGAATGCGTCGAGCGCGTGCCCAGGATGCCATGGAAAACGGAGATTATAGTGGTGGACGACGGGAGCACCGACGGCACATCCAAGAGGGCCAGGGCAATCCGCAGGAAAGGACTGAAAGTGGTCAGCTACAGTCCCAACGGCGGCAAGGGGCATGCGGTGAAAGCCGGCGTAAAGAACGCCACAGGAGACGTGGTAATAATACAGGATGCTGACATGGCCACCCCGCCGGAAGAGCTCCCGGACATGCTTGCGCCCATAATGGGAGGCAAGGCCGACTTCGTCAACGGGTCCAGGCTGATATATCCCATGGAGGCAGGGGCCATGAAGGGCATACATGTTTTCGGGAACAGGGTGTTCGCGCTGCTGGTTTCTGTGATGATAAGGAAGAGGCTCACTGACACCCTCTGCGGATTCAAGGCATTCAAGAGGGCGGAGATGAAGGAGAGGCTAAAGGAGGAGTCCTGGCCCGATTTTGAGCTTATAATAGAGGCCAAGAGGGCCGGCATGAGGATAGTTGAGGTTCCCATACATTACAAGGCCAGGAAAGCCGGCAGGAGCAAGATGAAGACGTTCTCGCACGGCTCAGAGATGTTCAAGATGCTGCTGAAGAGCCTGTTCTAGCCCTTGGAGAGGGCTTCTGAAATCTCCCTGAATGTCTGCTCTATCGTGTGATTCTGAGACCAGTTGGGGTAATGGGACATGACCTTCCTGCAGTTGGATATCCACCAGATATGGTCTGCCTCCCTCTCGGGGCCCATCTCGTAGTTCAGCTTCTTTCCCGTCACCTTCTCTATGAGGTCTATTGCCTCCAGTATGGAGATGGAGTTCTCCCTTCCGCCCCCCACATTGTACACTTCCCCTGGCCTCGGTTTCTGCATGAATTCAAGGAAAAGCATTGCCAGGTCCCTTGCGTTTATCACGTCCCTCACCTGGTACCCGCCGTAACCGAAGACGGTCAGCTTCTCTCCTGTGAGGGCCTTCTTTATGAAGAACGGCTCCCAATTGTGCATCTCCACGGCCTTGGCCGCCCCTCCTGTTATGCACCCCATCCTGAACACGCCTGTCTTGAGGCCGTACAGCCTTGCATATTCCTGCGTGTACATGTCTGCGGCCACCTTGGAGACGCCGAATGGCGTGTGCATGCACCTGTCTATCTGGAGGCTCTCATCGAACCCGTCCCTTAGCGAATCGTCCATGGGCTCGAACCTCTTGCCCGCCTTCTTGTAAGCGAAGAAATTCGGCACCTCGCCATACACCTTGTTGGTTGAGCAGAATACGAAAGGGGCCTCTTTGTTGTGCTTCCTGAGCTGCTCCAGGAGGTATAGCGTGCCCCAGGCATTAATCTGGAAATCCTCAACAGGTATCTCTATCGACCTGGGATGAGAAGGCTGCGCTGCAGTGTGGACAATGGCATCCACCCTCTTTACTATCTCCGCTATTCCGTCATCCCTGAAGTCCATCTCATGGTGTTCCACATTGAGGTCCCCCATGGCGTCCATAGTGGCTTTTGTGTCGCCTTCCTTCCCGAATATCTTTCCGCGCATGTAGTTGTCCACGCTGACGACCTGATGGCCCTTCTCCGTGAAAAGCCTGCAGCATTCCGAGCCGACTAGCCCTGCGCCACCTGTGACAAGTATTCTCATAATATCGACCTGAAGTATTCTATGGTCCTCTTGAGGCCATCCTCTAAGGGGGTCTTGGGCTCCCATTCCAGAGTCTTCCTTGCCTTGCCTATGTCTGGCCTCCTTCTGACCGGGTCATCCTTGGGAAGGTCCCTGAATGATATTTCAGAGCCTGAGCCCGCTAGGGCCTTCACCATATCGGCAAGCTCTATTATGGTGAACTCCTTCGGATTGCCTATATTGAACACATCTCCTGAGACCCCGTCCTTGAACATGAGCTTCATCAGGCCTTCCACCTCATCCTCCACGAAACAGAAGCTCCTGGTCTGCTTGCCGTCCCCATATACTGTCATGGGCTCGCCCTTCAGGGCCTGGTTTATGAAGTTGGGCATCACCCTCCCGTCATCAGGCCTCATCCTTGGGCCGTATGTGTTGAATATCCTGGCTATCCTCACGTCCACCCCATGCTTGCTGTGGAACGCCATGGCAAGCGCCTCGGCGAACCTCTTGCTCTCGTCATAGCAGCTCCTCTCCCCCCTCGGGTTCACATTGCCCCAGTAAGTCTCCTTCTGGGGGTGCTCCTTGGGGTCACCGTATACCTCAGAGGTGGATGCGAGCATCAGCCTGGCGCCTTTCTCCTTGGCCAGGCTCAGGGTGTTGTATGCCCCCAAGGAATTGGTCATCAGTATGTCTATGGGGAACTTGGTGAAATCGACCGGGCTTGCCCTTGAGGCAAGGTGGAAGATGTAATCGACATCTCCCTCGACCTTCAGCCCCTCCTTCACATCATGCTCCATGAACGTGAAGCCGGGGTTGCCCATTAGCTCCTCTATGTTGTCCTTGGAGCCTGTGCAAAGGTTGTCAACGCATATGACATTGTAGCCGCCTTCAAGAAGATTCCTTACCAGATGGCTTCCTATGAAGCCTGCCCCTCCGGTTACCAGACATGTCCCTTTCATATTGTTTCAGCCCCGTTCTTCACCTTCTCTGTAAGTCGTTCCCTCTCTTCCGTGTGCGTCTTGATGTCCACCTTGTTCATCATTTCTTTTTCAACATTAAATATGGTCTTCCACTTACCTATGTCCAGGTACTTGCCCTCCAGCACGACCCCGCAGACCTTCCTGCCCTCCTTCAGGGCGAGGGCCATGGCGTCTGTTATCTGTATCTCGTCCTTGGCTCCGGGAGGGGTCCTCTCGATGAAGCCGAATATCCCAGGCTCGAACACGTAGCCTCCGCACAGGGCATAGAACTCCCCGTTGCCGTTCCTGTAATCCTCTGCCTGCTCCGGGGTGGGCTTCTCAACCATCTTCTCTATCTCCCCGCACCCGTTATCCAGGCTCTTGAACTTGACTATGCCATACCCCTTAGAGCTCTTCACCTTGAAGAGCAGCACGGTCGCGACAGGCTTCTCCCTCCTGTGGGCCTCTATGAGCCTGTTTATCTCCTCCTTGGGCTCTATGAAGGAGTCTCCAAGGAGGGTGACGAACGTGCTGTTTATCCAGTTCTTGCCCTGCAGTATGGCGTGCCCCAGCCCGCCCCTCTGCATCTGGTATATGTACGCCAGGTCGACGTTGAACAGGGAGCCGTCACCCAGGTAATCCATCAGGGCCCCCTTCTGGTGGCCCACCACCATGAATATCTTCCTGACGCCGCCTTCCCTCAGGTTCTCGACGCAGTGCTCTATGACAGCCTTGCCCATTATGGGGTACATCTCCTTGGGAACCGCCCTGGAGAACGGGTAAAGCCTCGTCCCGCCGCCGGCTGCCGGTACCAGGCCGACTATCTTCTCTTCCATATCACCAGCACACCCCCTCGACCAGGGGAACCTTCTCCTTCTTCAGTATCTTCCTTCCCTCGAGTATTAGCTTGTTGCTCATGGACTCGAAATCCTTGTCCGAAAAGTCGAATTCCTTCCAGTCTGTCAGTATCAGGCACGCAT
>Ga0180431_10000683_pt1 | contig 48531 bp, 47 predicted proteins | sample SS_ome_11_FD_132459 | JGI IMG/M metagenome (GOLD analysis project Ga0180431, IMG submission 132459) | Hypersaline lake sediment archaeal communities from the Salton Sea, California, USA - SS_1_MS_1 metaG | ecosystem: Environmental > Aquatic > Non-marine Saline and Alkaline > Hypersaline >... | reverse complement strand
TTTTTATTAATATAGGGTACGTAAGTGCCCTATTTCAGTTACCATTCCCTTAAAATTTAGATATCGAAAGTTGGTGGGAAAGACAAATAATATGCTATACTTTAACACCTGCTAGGTTGCTTTGGAGAAATAGTTACCTTTATAATTATAATTATCATTCACCGTCCAAGATGGAAAACATCCTCTCAGATACCGTCCTTGTCCTCCACTTCGCGTGGATCATCTTTATCATCGCGGCCCTTCCTGTCGCCCTCTTTTTCAGGCTGAAAGGTTTGAGGATATTCCACACCGTCTCCCTCATATTCACCATTATCATGCAGGCGACCGGCACCCTCTGCCCCCTGACGATAATCGAAGAACACTTGAGGAGGCGGGAGTCGGCGACGTTTTCGTACGACGGGTCTTTTATCATCACCTGGCTGAGAAAACTGATCTATATCGAGGACCTCGGCGTATCGCTTACAGTAATATATATACTCACCGCTGTTTTCCTTCTATTCACCCTATTATCATATAAGATTTGGCCTATATCAAAAGAACAACGAGAATAACGTAAAAAACACAGAGGTGAATGATAAAATCAATCCATTAATAAATACCTTGAGGGGAATAAACTTCTATCTTCTTCCTTTACATTTCACCCTGATTCTGATAAAATATATAGTTACGTTGCTAAATGAATTAGATTTCTCAAGTTCATTTATTAAAGCTTGTCTTGGAATCCGCCTAATCTATTTGTAAAAACATCCGCTAAAGATCGTTTCAGGAGTGTAAAATGCCCAAGGTTTTAAGGGCCGTAAAGATGGATCAGTGCATAGCCTGCATGGGCTGTATGCTGACCTGCGCCCGGGTCCGCTACCAGAGCTTCTCGGTCGAGCGCAGCGCCATCCGTGTGAGGACGGCGGGCGGCTTCCAGAGCCAGATGATCGCCGACATATGCATGGGGTGCGATCCACCCCCCTGCGCCGAGGTGTGCATGAGCGGCGCCTTAACCCCGAGAAAGGGAGGGGGAGTCAAGTTCAACAGGGACGCCTGCTTCGCCTGCGAAAAGTGCGTCGACGCGTGTCCCGTCGGCGTAATAACGATGGATAACGAGCTTCACATTCCCATCGTCTGCGTTGAATGCGGCGCGTGCGCCCGCCACTGTCCCTACGGGTGTCTGGAGATGGTGGAGGTGGAGACGAAGGATTACATAGAGGAAGAAGAGAAAACGTCAAGAAGCGTTGAAGAGGAAAAGAATGCTGGGTAGGAATTACATAAAGGTGCTCTACATAGACCTTACGACCCGAAATATCAAGATCGAGCGTCGTGAGGACCTGATGGAGTTTATCGGCGGAAGCGGAGTCGCTGTTAAGCTCCTCTCGGAGCTCGTCAAAATCGATCAAGATCCCCTGGATCCCGAGCAGCCGATCATCTTCGCCATCGGCCCGATGAACACGATATTCCCCGTGGTAACGAAGACCGCCGCCGTATTCAGGTCCCCCTTAACCGGCAACCTGGGAGAAAGCCACGCCGGCGGGCGCCTCGCCATGGCGATGAGGTTTGCGGGATACGACGCCGTGGTCATCACCGGAAGGGCGAGCTCCCCGGTTTACATCGCGATCACCGAGGGCTCGGTGGACATAAAGGACGCCGGGTTCATCTGGGGTGAGAGGGTGGAGCGGACCGGAAAGGTCCTAAGGGACAGGGAGACGCATATCGGATCAGGAAAGCGGAGCATAATAAGGATAGGCAAGGCGGGAGAGAAGATGATCCGCTTTGCCGGCGTCAACGTGGACACCTACCGCCACTTCGGAAGGCTGGGGCTGGGCGCCGTCTTCGGCTCCAAGAGGCTCAAGGCGATAGTTTTCGGTGGAAACCGCTCCTATCCGATCTTAAAGCCGAAGGAGTACAACAAGGTCTACACCAAGATATTGAAGATAGCCACCGAGTCGGACGCCATGAAGAAGTACCACGAGATCGGAACGCCGATAAACGTCGTCCCCCTAAACGAGGCGGGGGGACTCCCCACGAAAAACCTCACCCAGACGAAATTTGAGGATGCAAACGAGATCGACGGTGTATCCTTTGCGGAAGACCTCCTGTTGAGAAAGCTATCCTGCAGCGGCTGCCCCACCGGCTGTATCCACATCGGGCTTCTGAGGATCGAGTATGGCCCCGGCTACAAAACGAAATTTGCCGGGGTCGGCTATGATTACGAGCTGATCTTCGCCCTGGGAAGCATGATAGGAGTTGGAGATAAGAAGGGAATTCTCAGCCTTATCGACGCCGTGGAGGAGTACGGGCTGGACGCCATGTCCACGGGGGTGATCCTGGCTTGGATTACGGAGATGTTCAAAAAGGGGCTTTTGACCGAAGACCAGCTCGGCCTAAAGGTGGATTTCGGGGATACGGAGGCGTACCTCGAGATAATAGCGAGAATCGTAAGTCGCCCCAATACGTTTTACAGGGACGTGGGGATGGGACTCGCCAGCCTCGCCGAGAAGTACGGCGGCAAGGATTTCGCGATGGTCCTCGGCAAACATGAGATGACCGGATACCACACCGGTTACGGCGCCATAATCGGCCAGACGGTGGGAGCGAGACACTCCCACCTCGACAACGCCGGCTATGCCCTCGACCAGACGATGGACAAGTTCGACAAGAGGGAGATGGTAAGAAAGCTCATCGACGAGGAGATCGACAGGTGCATGTTGACCTCCCTGCACATCTGCCTCTTCGCCAGGAAAATCTACGGCGACAAGGAGCTCGTATGCGAGGCGCTCGACTCGATCGGAATAAAGGCGACGCCGAAGTCCCTAACGGAGATGGGCGAAAAGGTCTGGCGGCTCAAAAACGAGCTGAAGAAGAAGATGGGATTTGATTTTAGCAAAATGCAGTTCCCGAAGCGCTTTTTCGAGACCAAATCGCTGAACGGCATCCTGAACCTGGAGACCACAAAGGAAATCGTCGACCTGTACGTCAAGGAGGGAGGATTTTAAATAACGGTTCCCAGATCAAGCCTTTTTCACCATTATATCCTGCCCCTTAAAATATAGAAATCTTTATCTCCTGCACTTTCATTATACTTTTAACCTTTCGATCACCGAACACGTCAAATTACGAGGGTGAAGGGCGTCGGTGACATCAAAACTGCATCTTACCACATACAAAATATTTGACTAAAAAAGTGATTTTCCTCACAATTTAGATAAATCTTTTAATCTATTATCTTTTTAAACGAGAGATATTCACAAAACAGGGATCATATAACTATTCTATGGAGAACCGATATGGGTTTTATGGACGCATTGAGGGGGATAAAGAGGCCGGAGCCGGGAACATCTGCCATACCAAAAAGCCAGCTTACAAAAAAAATCTTGGGCCTCGGGGGCGAAAAGATACCATTTAAAATAACGGAATCGGACAAAACCGACCTCGTTGTGGAGCTCAAGGTCGTGGACGCCGAGTGGTACGAGATCTTCGCCAAGGCCGGGCTTGAAAAGACCTATCAGATATTACTGCTTCTGGACGAGACGAAAAGCGAGGTTAGGGCGCTGGAAAAGATCGGCGAGGTAAGCTGGAAGAAGGGGATCCCTACTATCAGCTTTTCCAAGTCCTCATTTCAGGGAAGGACCATAGCGCACAAGGAGTTCGGAACGTCGTATGCCTTCAAGGAGCCCAAGCCGAGCTCCTTCGGCAAGGTCTACGAGTACAGTTTTGACGTAAACGACGTCAAGGGTCCCCTGATAGACACTATCACATCCTCCGGCTGGTCTTATATTCCTGTAACCACAATGCGCAAGGTAAGAAAAAGATAGAATAAAAAACATTAAGACATTGACAATTTTTGTTTGACATGCTTTTTTTCTTTATGGTAAAATCCCATATATTGTGGGTTAATATGTCTTTTTAGTGGTTATAATAACGGAGCTTCAAACTGAAAACTTATTTGAGGCCCAATTAGATATTTGGTCTTTTACAGGAGGAGGGATTTGCATATGAGTAAAAACATGAAAAAAGATCCCGAGAATATCGCGGAGAAGAAGATAGGGAGGCGAGAGGCGATTAAGAGAATCGCCCAGGGGGTGGCATTTGCCGGAACCTTTGCGGGCGCTTTCATAGCACCAAGGGCATTTGGTAAAGAAGACGATCTTATAGCCTACTACAGATATTTTAGATACTATCGATACTACAGGTATTATCGATACTCACGATACTATAGATATTATAACTACTACAACTACTCGAGATACAGCCGGTACTACAGGTATTATCGATATTATAGATACTACAACTATTCAAGATACAGCAGATACTACAGGTACTATCGATACTATAGATACTACAACTACTCAAGATACAGCAGATATTATTAGCCCGGGATTTATATGATAGTAGAGAATAGAAGAGATATTTTAGTTACTTATTTTTAAGCTTTACCTCGGTGGAACCGTTGATAAAGGATTCTCTTGGTGTAATCATGGATAGAGCGATTATTTAACAAAAGGTGTCATGTAAATTGTGAAAGCTTTTAGAGGTAAGGAGGAGCCCATGGTGGACAAGAAAGATAAAAAGAAGATCGAATCCCCCTTAGGTGAAAATAAGATTGGAAGACGCGAAGCCATAAAGAGAATAGCGAGAGGTGTTGCCGTGGTGGGGACATTTGCCGCAACTACGGCCTTCTTTCAGGATGAATGTACACCCCCTGCACCCTATTACAACTACTCGAGATCCTACAGGAGGTACTACAACTACTACAACTACGCAAGATACAGCAGGTCTTACTATAATTACTCAAGATACGGCAGGTACGGCAGGTACGCTCGATACGGCAGGTATGCCCGATACGCCAGGTACTCACGGTATTACAATTACTTCAGATATGTAAGGTACTACCATTTCATATTTGATGTATAGATACTGTTGGCCGCTGGCGATTTTTAAATAATTTTGAGCACTCGATTTTCCTGAACAAGACGATAAAGAAGATCGACAAATTGGCTGCCGGCGATTTTTGAATATTTTTTACACACCATAGCGGCATAGACCGCTTTTAATCTAAAAAACAAAAGATCAATATAGCAAAAGTACGCTTTCTGGTGGATACTTTTATCAAAAGATGCACCTCAATTTCGATTTCAAGGACAGCTCGGAGATATTGAAACTTTCGGAATTATAACCATCACCTCGAAAAAAATAAGGAGAACGGCTCATGGCAAACGTCCTTCTGACATCTAAGTGCGTACGTTCTTGTCCATACTGCTTTGCAAAAAAGGAGATGGACGAAAAGAGCCCCGAAGATATCATTTCCTGGGAAAACCTCCTCTATCTCGCGGATTTTTTCGAGCTCTCCGATGAAAATTTCGTGTCGCTGTTGGGGGGCGAGCCGACGCTTCACCCGCAGTTTACCGACATAGTCCTCTACCTCATCGAGCGGGACATGAAGGTCAACATCTTCACGAGCGGCATCATGTCGGACAAGAGGCTCGAGGAGCTTAAAAAATACCTCACCAAGATCTCGCCCGAGCAGCTCAGCTTTGTATGCAACCTCAACAATCCGAAACAGACCCCGACACCGAAAGAGGAGCTTGAGAAGGTCCACAAATTTCTCTCCGTGATGGGCCCCTGGACCGAGCCGGGATTCAACATCTACAGGACCGACTTCGAGATAGATTTCATCTTCGACCTTCTGATTCGCTACGGGATGCACCACGGCCTCCGCCTTGGAATCTCGTCCCCGGTCCCGGGCTACGACAATATCTTTATCCGCCCAGAGGAGATCAAAGGAGTGATAGACAGGCTTTACTCCTACAGGGAGCTCTTCGATAGATTCCAGCTCGGCCCCGGGCTCGACTGTGGATTTCCCCTGTGCAGCTTTAACGATGAGCAGCTCGGGTGGATATTCCGCACTACCGGCCAGATCGACTTCGGCTGCGGCCCGGCACTGGACATTACACCCGACCTCGAAATTTACAGCTGTTTTCCCATGTCCAGCTATCACAGGAGGTCGATCTTCGAGTTCGACAATATGAACCAGATAAGCGAGTATTTCAACAACCTGCACCAACAGATCAGAAACGAGGTTGCGGGAATCTACGATGAATGCCAGGACTGCGCTTACCTAAAGACAATGAGGTGTTCCGGCGGCGGTGTCTGCCAGATTCTCAACCACTTCGTAAAGGAGGCACCAGTCAGGTTTCAGGAGATTGAAGATGGACTTTCAAAACATAGTCTTACCGTATAAGCCGTCTATAATCGAGGCGTTGGAGGGAAGAGACGCCGAGTTGATCGTCCACGTGAATGATATCTCGGAGATTATCCCGGCGGCCGACGACATCTTGTCCTCGAGGAACAGGCTTGGCTCCATCGTCGTCAGAACCGACAGGACCCTCGACCTCTTCGATTTGGACGAAGGGTGGGAAACGATTCCGGTGACCCTCTACTCCCCCGGCCCCGGAAGCTTCAAGGAACTCCAGCAGAAATTCGACCTGATTCACAGGCTCAACGTGCGCCCTTTCTTCCCGGCGGACAATAAAGAGGCCGTCGTCGGACTCCAGACCCTCTCATCCACGGGCCTTCAGTGCGGTGTAGACTTTAACGTCGAGTCGCCGAGCTGGGAGGCCCTGACGGATCTCATGACATACGCAATACTGAGGACCACCTCCCACGCCAACGTGGAGCCTTTTTCTTATTTGATTGAAAATTACGACCCGCATGACTTCAATGACTGGAGCTCGGTCTACTACGATGATTCGAACGACTTCCTTCATCTCGACTCTCAGGGAAGGGCGGCCCTTACCTACTCAGATCTGGCATCCGGTAACTTCATCGCCGAAGATATTTCCGGGGTCGACTCGATGGAGGTGTGTCCACAGCTGGAGGAGAAAAAGCGGGCGTGGAGGCGATATTTTTTAGAAAACCTCCCCTGCTCCACGTGTGAGGGGTGGAGGGCATGTCTGGGTAAGTTCGAAAGGCTGATAGATGAATCGGGCGTTTGCCCGGCCGCTCCGTTTTTCACCGAGATGCTCGATATATTGGATCAAAAATATTTTGAGATAGACAACAGGGAAAACCAACCGCAACCAGAGGAGACGAATTAATGCCTACGGTAATTTTGAAAGTCACGGAAGCCTGCAACTCCAACTGCGCATATTGCGACGTAGTCAGAAAGGGGAGCAAGGTAAAGACCGTATCCGAAGATATTCTGGTGCAGTTCTTCAAGAGAGTGAACGAATACCTTCTGGAGCGCCCAGACGAAGAGATGGAGGTGATCTGGCACGGCGGCGAGCCGATGATGCTCGGCCCCGAATACTATTACCGGGTTTATGAGATACAGAAAGAGCAATGTCCGGAGACCATCGACAGGGTAGATAACGCCATGCAGAGCAACATGACCCTTTTCGACAGCAGCTTTACGGAGATCTTCAACCTCCTCGGCATAGACAGCATAGGCACCAGCTACGACCCGACGCCGTGCGTCCGCGGCCCCGGAAAGGAGATGGACTCGTCAACCTACAACAGGAAATTCCTGGAGGGGGTGAAAAGGCTCGAGGAAGAGGGTCTCAGTTGGGGGCTAATCCACGTCATCACCAAGCACTCTTTAAAGGATCCCCTGGGCATATTCAACTTCCTAGCGAATATGACCCGGGACGGATCGATGATGTTAAACCCGGTTCTCTTCTACAAGGACGAGCCGAGGACCCGGGAGCTGGGGATCACGCCCAAGCAGTACGCCGACTTCCTCGGGGAGATATTTCCGACGTGGTGGAAAAACCGCAAGCGCCACCCCTCAAGCGATCCCTTCAGGAGCTTCGTCGATCACCTCACAAACAGAAGCCCGGCCCTTCTCTGCAACGAGTCGGGGATGTGTGCGGAGACCCACTTCGGAATGACCCCGGACGGCATGATGTACCAGTGCGGGTGTGCGTCGGACTGGGGACAGATGTGCTACGGCTCTATTTTCGACCGCTCCTTTTCGGAAATATTGAAAGACCCGGTAAAGGAGATGCTCCGGGAGAGGGTCAAGGCGTTGAAGGAGGGGCCCTGCAAAGGCTGCCGCTTCTGGGATATATGCCACGGGGGGTGCGCCCTGGACGCCTGGGCGGTCACGAGGAACTTCATGGACAAGTCCCCCTGGTGCGTCTACAGGAAGAGATTTCTCGAGAAATATTTCGAGCCGACAACAGGAATCGAGTATATCCCAGGCTCCATGACACAGGAAGAGATAAATAATTTTCAAAGGGAGGCCGAAGCCCCGATCCCGCCTATCCCTAAGGGGAAGTGGCACCCCCCGGTAAACCTCGACAAGACAAAAGAGGCGGTCTGGATCAACCTCGTCGGGAACACGGGGGACGCCCTAATGATCTCCGGAATCCTGAAACAATTGGTCGACAGGGATCCGTCGAGGAAGTTCAACCTCGTCACCAGGACTTCTTACGACTACATCTTCAGGGGTCATCCCGCCATAGAGAATATCGACCACCCGCCCGCCGAAGCTGTCGTGTTCGACACCGCATACTGGGATCACCGGGACTTCGGCAAGCCGGGGAAAAAGGCGTACCATATACTGGCGAAGATGTTCAAGCTTAAAGCCCCTGTGGAAGAGCTCCTGTTCGTCCCCTGTGTGCCTAAGGAAGACCCGCTGCTTACCGAGTGGATACCCTTCAAGGAAAAGAACATCCTGATCTCCCCCTCCGTCTTGTCGCCGCGCATGGAGCTGGATCCAAAGAAATGGGAAGAGCTTGTCGAGAGGCTCAAAGACGAGGGATTTTCGGTCGTTCAGATGGGTAACGCCGATTCGGTCTACATCCGCGGGGCGTTGAGCCTTCTGGGACTGACTACGCCAATGCAGGAACTGGCGCTGCTGAAGAAGTTCGACCTCGTGATAACCATGGATAATCCGCACGCGTACCTGGCTCATCTGGCCGGCGTCCCCGCCGTGGTCTTGTGGGGGCCGACCAACCACCTTCAGTTCGGATTCGACGGCCAGGGACACCTGCAGACAAGGCCGAAGTGCGATTTCCCGGACGGCTGTATCAACTCCGACAACTCCACCCCCTTCGAGAGCGAGTGCCCGATGGGCCCCGACCACTGCATGAACCAGCTGGACGTCGAGACGATCTTGAGCGCCGTGATCGATATGCTGAACGGCAAGGAGGTAAAGGGGGAGGAGGAAGTTATCCACACCGCGCCGTAAAGGTGGGGGCGGATTACAGATGGATTATATTATTTATGTCCCGGCGGTTTTTTCTCGGCACAGGTTGGTTTAGTTGTCTTGTCAGTCGAATCATTTAAATCGTGGCTGTTGGGACGCCTTTTCAGTTCGAAGACCGTGGCAATGTTTTGGAAAGGGCTTTCGGAACGCCGGCACTTTTTGGTAAGCCCGCCACATCCATTAAATATCGCCATTAGAAATCTGCCGATAAAAAACCGTTGGATTTATTAAACCCGATTCTTTAAGGGACCTCACCATTTCATGCACCCCGACCTCCTTACCATCAACGGCTTCACGATACATTCCTACAATTTCTTTGTCGCGATGGGGCTTCTCGCGGGCTCGCTCTTTTTCTTTTACGAAGTCAGGCGATCGGGTCAGAGCGTCTGGGCCGGGATCGACCTCTACCTGTGGGCGGTCGTCGGCACGTTCGTAGGCGGAAAGCTCCTCTACATCCTGATCGATTTCAGAAACATCCCCCGCCTCTTTTCGTCGCCGGAGATTATTCTGAACACCGGCTCGACGATGCTGGGGGCGCTCTTGGGGGCGCTCTTTTCCGTCGTGATCTACTTCAAGGTAAAAAAGCTCGACCCCTGGCTCTGGTCCGACCTCTACGCCCCCTCCATCCCCCTCGCCCAGACCTTCGCGAGGATAGGCTGCCTCATGGCGGGGTGCTGCTACGGGATACCCACGGACCTCCCGATAGGGATAGTATTTACAAAATCCGCCGTCGCACCCCTGAACGTATCCCTCCACCCCACGCAGATCTATCACATGGCCTTTAACCTTTTCATCTTTATCTTCCTCCTCTTCAGGAAAAAAAGGGTCGCCTTCAAAGGCGAGTTGATCTTATCTTACGTCTTTCTTTACGTCACCTCAAGGAGTCTGGTGAGCCCCCTCCGCTCCCATCCGTCGACGGGAACGCCTTTCGGAGCGACCCCGACCTCCCTCGTTATCTTCGCTGTGGTGACGGTCTTCGCGGCCCTCTTCTATTATCGGATTCGCAAAAAGAACAGACCGGCAGGTAAAAAAGATAAAAGGGGCCGATAAGCTGTTCGTTTAGTTTTCTACCTCTGAAGGTTTTTGTCGTCGGTCTTTGTGGGAAACGGCCAGGTGGGATCTATCTCGACACCCGTATCGGTCTTGTCGTCAAAGACGTGGAGGGGTATCCACCTCTCCGATTCCGTTATCTCCCAGATGTCCAGATTCTCGTCGTCGTCGATATTCGTCCACGCCCTGGCGAGAAAACTCCTGCAGTCCGCCCTGAGAATCTTCCAAGTATAATCCTGCCTCTTGGAGTTCGGGACAAAGCCGATCACGTCGGGATCACTATCGAAACAGCCGTGCCTTGAAAAATAGGAGAGTTCGGCCTGGTATATATTCTCCAGGAGTCTTTGCGCCTCGGCCTGCCTCTTCTTGAAGCTGAACGTGTGAAATATCGGCACGGCGAATCCAAAAAAGCCCGCAACTATCAAGGCCACAAGACTTATAGAAACCAAAATGGGGACGAGAAAGCCCCTGAATTCAGCCCTGTTAATCATGGATAAAATAATATCCGCAGAAATGGGATGTTGTCAACAAAAACATTGACTAAATCGGCCAAAACCGATAATCTATAGTAAGTAAAAACTCTTTTGGAGAAGTTTCATGAAAAGAGGTGTAGTGGCTTTTATCTCAGTATTCTTTTTCGTCGCCGTTATACTTTCGACCTTCGGCTGCGCCCCCGACGCCGGGAAAATCTACAAAAAGGAGAAAGAGACGAAAACCCAGGTGGAAAATGAGCAGCTGAAAGAGAGGATAGCGGAGCTGGAAAAGGAGGTTGATTCGCTTAAAAAAGAGTTAAAGAACTGCCTCGAGAGGAGAATCGAGTCGCTGGGGCCTAAGGGCGGCGAGTAATCCTTAAAGCCCCATTTCCGGTGAGATGGATTTCGGAGCAATTTACAGGCTTTAGTGCCTTTAACAGCGGGGGCTTTCCTCCTAAAAAAGAATTATCTTTTTTTGCTTAAGGCGGAGTTATGATCTTTCTTCTCCAAAAGGCTCCTTCTCTCTTTTTTAAAAGGGCGGCTCTCCTGTCTTTTTTGCTATAAATCCAATATCGGCCACGCTGGGCAGATCGCCTTCCCAAATCGACCTCCTTTTTATGTAAGAGCCTTAAACTATAATACGCCCTTTGAATTTTCAAATGGGATACTTGGTAAAAAAGGGCGTCTGATCAATAAAGTAGCTCTACGGATACCGAGATGGAACCCTCGTCAGACGACTTTGTCGTTACGACAAGAGAGAGGAAGACAGACGTCCTGAAGAAGGGGACCTTCGGCTGCCTCAAGGGGATAGCCTCGATAAACATTACCATGGGCTGCCTTCTGGGATGCGTCTACTGCTACGCCCGGGGATACCCGGGGGCGCCCGGCAATAGAAGGGCCGTCCTCTTTTCCAACCTCCCCGAGAAATTGAGATTTGAGCTTTCAAAAAAGCGGGAGAGGGTTCCTGTGGTCCTCTTCAACACCGCCTCCGATTCCTTTCAGCCCCACCCGGATATCCTTAAGACATCGATCAAGGTGATGGAGATACTCCTCTCGAGATCCATACCTATCTCCTTTCTTACCAAGGGGGTGATACCGAGGCGGTTTTTCGATATGGTCTCGGGCGGCGGCTACTCCGACCTGGTCACCGCCCGTATCGGCGTCGTCTCCCTCTCGGACGAGTACAGGTACAGGTTCGAGCCGCACGCCGCGACTCCGGCCGAGCGGCTCAAGAACATCGAGAAGTTGGTGGAGATCGGTATCAAGACCGAGGTTCGGATAGACCCGGTGATCCCGTTCGTGACAGACTCGGCCGCGGAGTTTACCACGCTCTTTTGCGAGCTCGGCCAGAGGGGAATCGAAAGGGCCGCGATAAGCTACCTCCACCTCCGCCCCGCGATAGAGGGGCAGTTCAGGCGGGAGCTCGACGGCTTCAATATGAGGCTCATAGAGGGGATATTCAAGGGCACGGGCTGGGAGACCGTGGGATCGGCCACCAGGAGCAAGCTCGTCCCGAAGAGGGTGAGGGAGAGAGGCTACGACAGGGCGAGGGAGACGGCGGACAGGTACGGAATAAGGCTCTCCGTCTGCTCCTGCAAAAACCCGGACATGCCGGGGGAGATCTGCACCGCCGACCTGGTCAGGCCGAAAGTCTCAGCCGATGAGGGGAAGAGCCAGCTCTCCCTCCCGTTTTCTTGAGTACCCCCCCATCACCCGGAACTAAAATAGCGGGGAGATTACTTCCCCCCCTTCCCCTTCAGGTCGAGCCCCAGCGTTCCGCCCGGATTCATGATGTTCTTCGGGTCGAGGTAGTCCTTTATCGCCTTTATGATCCCGAAGGAAACCTCCCCGATATGCTCCCTGAACCAGGGCGCGAACATCTTCCCGACGCCGTGGTGGTGGGAGAGGCTCCCCCCCGCCTTCAGGATGGCGTTTATGATGTCCCCCTGGAACTTCGAGTAGTCCTCGATCTCCTTTCCCTTCGCCATGGGCGAGAGAAAAATGAAGTAGAGATTCGCCCCGTTCTGGTAGCAGTGGGATGCGTGAACCATGCAGATCGTCTTCGGCCTCGCCTTGACCACCTTCCTGACCTCCTCCCACACGTGCCTGATGTTGCTCCAGGTGCAGGCGGTCTCGAGGGTGTCGGACATGATCCCGATATCGAGGAGGTCTTCCCTCATGTAGGGATCGTTGTAGCGGCGCTTCCAGTATCCCTTGACCCCCATCGAACCCAGGCCGAGGCCGCCGTGTCTTCTCGATATCTTCCTGATTTTCTTCTTGATGAGCTTGCCGTGGTCTTTGTCACCTTCTGACGACCCCAAAAGGATGACGCGCCTTCCCGGCTTGTAGCCCAGAAGCTGTAATATTTTATCCGGCAGGGTCCCCTCGAAGCCCTGGAGCATCATGGCGATGTCGGTCTCCTCCGGGTCGGAGATCCTCAACATCGACGGGAAGCCGAACCCCCCCTGCATGATCTCGCGCATGGCGGCGAGCCCCTCGTCCCACTCCCTGAAGAACCAGGTGAACATCTGCCGGTCATCCGGGTTGAAGGGGAATATCTTTAAGGTCGCCTCCGTCATGATCCCGAAGGCCCCCTCGCTCCCCATCATTATCTCGTCTATGTCCGGGCCGATGGAGGCGGCGGGAAAGTCCCTGGTCACGATCATCCCCCTCGGAGTCACCATCCTCATGGAAACCGTCATGTCCTCGATCTTCCCGTAACCGGTCGACTGGCCCCCCGCCCCGCGGGTCATGACCCAGCCACTCACGCAGGAGTACTCGAAAGACTGGGGGAAGTGCCCGCAGGTGAACCCACCCTTTACCCTGTCGCTCCTGTAGTTGTTCAGGTACTCTTCGTAGGCCGGGCCGAACATGCCGGGCTGAACGCGGCAGGTAAAGTTCATATCGTTAACCTTAAGGACCTTGTTCATATGCCTCGTGAAGTCGAGGCTTATCCCCCCCTTGACCGGCACGGTGCCGTAGGTCACGGAAGACCTGCCGGCAAACGGCGTTATCGGGATCTTTTTCTCGGAGCAGAGCTTGACGAGCTTAACGACATCCTCCTCCCCCCTTGGGTAGACAACGACGTCCGGGGGATAGGGGATCTTCCCCTTTCTCAAGCTCATGACGTCCCTGTAGGCGGCGCTGACGGCGTGACGCGCCCTAATGTAGTCGTCAATGTCGACGTTTTCCTTACCCACGATCCCGGCGATCTTCTTTACATCGACATCTTTTAGCTTCGACTTCTTCAGCGGCTTAATATCTTCCAGGCCCGGGAGATGGGGAGACTCAAAATCTTTATCCGTAAAGCCGAAGTTCTCCTTGATATAGTTAGTAAGGTTTTCGCTGGGGTGGTGAAATCCGTCCACAGCGCCCCACTTCGCAATAGAGCGATACGATCTTTTCGAGAATTTTTCAATCCACACATCAAGCCTCCTTTATAAAATAATCTTTTCAAATAAAACCTTATTTTTTATTTGACAGAATGATATTTGCGACCTCGGCAAATCCCTCCCCGCCGGGACTGCCGGTGACATACGCCGGGGGGTTTTCTATATCATCGAGAAAATTGGTGATGTTGTAAACGCCCACGCTGTTGGGAAAATATCTGAACATAGGCTCGTCATTGGGGGAGTCGCCGATGAAGACGAATCGGTCCCTGTTTTGGTCGAGGTCCACACCCAGGACCTCCTGGGAGAAGATCTTCGTCATGTTGAGCTTGTCGTAGTCGCCAAACCAGCCGTTTACGTGAATCGAGCTGACCTTGCAGGTAACACCGTTGGCCTTGAAAATTTCACATATCTTTTGTATATCCGACTTCGACAGCCTGGGGACATCCTCCGTGAAGTCGATCGCCACATCGAAGAGGCGAAACGGCTGGTCGGAGGCGTAAGCCGTCCCGGGGACTTTTTCAAGGATTTCGTCCCCTATCGATTTGAGCCTTTCCCTCTTCTTTTCGATCTCGTCGGGATCGATGAAAAACCTCCTGACGAGCTTTCCCTTTTTTTCGTCGAGGTGGAAGTATAGCGCCCCGTTTTCCCCCACGACCCCCGACACCGGCCACATCCTGGCGATGTGATCGCACCAGCCGGCGGGCCTCCCGGTGATGGGGACAGTGTAATAACCCGCCCCATGGAGCGCCCAGAGGGCGGCAAACGACGCGGCGGGTATCTTCCCCTCCAATGTAAACGTATCGTCTATGTCAAAGAATATCCCCGATAATCCCTCGACGACATTCGGCGACAGTTCGCTAACAGGCTTCATAGTGAAAAACCGAAGTGAAAATCCGGAGTTAATACTCCCCGCTCCCCCATTCAAACCAAACAGATCAACATGGAGTTAAACCATATCGTCTGTATGATTCCCCTATCTCAACTCAAACCAAAAGGAGGCCGATTGTGGCGACTCCGAGAGCGGCGACGATTACAGCGACAATTCCCAGGACTATCAACTGGGCTATCCCGTGGAAGAGCCACGCCAAGAAGGCCTTGCCCCACGTGGTATCGAAGACTATTTTTAGGACAAAAAGTGTGATGAGTACCCCGATGATCCAGCCCGCAACCGTGCCGAAGCCGAAGACGGTGGCGCCTAGGCCGGTCAGGGCCCAGACGAGAAAACTCGACACGAGGGCCGCCCAGAACGATCTTAAAAACGTGGCCCCTCTGATCCCCGCGAGCTTAGCGCCTATCCATATAAAGACGGCCGATATAGCCGTGGCGACAACAATACACCCGGCAATAAAAAGAAAAAGTGCAAAGCCTACGATTTCCATATCCAATCCTTACGCTTGAAAAACAGGAAAAATGCTTCCCAACCCTCCGAAGGAAAATTCATGCCCCCGTCTGCAATGTCTAATATAAACTATTCCCGGCCATAAAACCATAAAAAAGTCCCGGTACGTTTAGAAACAGCGATCTTCGTTTCAAGGTATGACCGCCACTGCGGTCAAATCGCCTTCCTTGGATCCCAGCGCCAATATCTCCCACCTCGATTCGGGTCTCAGCCTTATCTCGACTTCAACACCATCTGCGCCTCTGTTTTTGACTGCGGAGACTTCCCCCTTGATCGCCCCGGTCGCCAACAGCCTCGGGACAACCGGAATCACGAAGGCCCCGTCACCCGTGGCGACGCCCCCTTTGTTTTTTACCTTGAAGATTCCCTCAAAGTATATGCTCTCCTCCTTGACTATTTCCGCCACCCTGTCCCCCTTGAGGAGATAGCCCTTCTCCCAGGTGAAACACTTGGTGACAAATCCTGTCTCCGGCGAAAGGACGAAGACCGACCCGTATTCCCTTTCAATCATTGATATCTCCTTCTCAAGGCTCTCGATCTCCTTCGAGATTCGATCGTAATCCCTCTTCGCCCTCCCGTTCAAGGCCACCGCAAAATCGTACTCCTCCTTTGTCCTGAAAACCTCCCTCTCGGCTATCGCCCCTTTGCTGAAGAGCATCCTGTTTACCAGATACCTCCCCTTGGAATACCCGACCTGTCTTTCCGATTTCTCTAACTCCTCCTTCGCCTTTTTCAGCCCCCCCTGAAGTTCCTCGAGCCTTCCGCGGTTCCTTTTCAGCTTTTCCTCCGTATCCTCAACGCCGATCTTCAATATCAGCTCCCCCTCGACGACTTTGTCGCCGACCCCCCGCTCTATCCTCTCCACCTCCCCGGACGCCCCGGCGGTGACAATGACCTTATCGGAGCGGATCACCCCCAAAACGACGTCGGCCTCTTTAAAAGAACAGCCCGGCAGAAGGAGGAAAATAAGCACCACAAAAAGTGTTGGTTTCTTGAAAGTCCCCTTATATCTCACCACGCCCATCTGTTACAATTCCTTAAAACCGGCCCCGGAACAAACTGTATATGAACCTTTTCCCAGAAAGCCCCGGCTTAAAAAAAGGGGCCCCGATCAGAACGAGACCCCTCTTTTTTTAAGACTATCCACTTTTAAGTCCACGGCCACTGTCGATAATTCACAACTATCCATAACCTGCGCCGCAACATCTTAACAGCACAATATCCAAACAGCGCCAACTAATCCCCGCCGTTAAAACAGACCGGTACAAATCACGCCCTTAATCCTTTCCCATCTTCTCCACCTCGGCCGCGCGAAGCTCCTTTCTCAAGACCTTCCCGACGGCGCTCATCGGCAGCGAATCCCTGAACTCCACGATCTTCGGCACCTTGTACTTGGCGAGCTTGGTCTTACAGTATTCGATCATCTCCTCCTCCTTGGCCGTCTCTCCCTGCTTCAAGACCACAAAGGCCTTGACGGTCTCGCCCCGGTAGTCGTGGGGAATTCCGATGGTACAGGCCTCGGCCACCTTCGGGTGGGCGTACAGCGCCTCGTCGACATCCCTGGGGTAGATATTGTATCCGCCGGCTATGATCATGTCCTTCTTCCTGTCGACGATATAGAAGTAGCCCTCATCGTCCATCTTGCCGATGTCGCCGGTGTAGAGCCATCCGCCCTTTATGGCCTCCTTCGTCTCCTTTGCCTTCTTGTAGTATCCGTTCGTGACCTGGGGTCCCTTGATCAAAACCTCTCCCGGCTCATCGATAGGCATCTCTTTTTTGCCCGTGTCAAGATCAACGATCTTAAGCTCGGTGTCGGGCAGCGGGAGGCCGATGCTCCCGACCTTCGTCTTCCCTCCATACGGGTTGACGGTGGCAACGGGGCTTGTCTCGGAGAGGCCATAGCCCTCGCATATCTGAGAGCCGGAGGCCTCCTCGAACTCCCGAATGGTATCCATGGCGAGGGGGGCGGCGCCGGAAAAGCACCCCTTTAAGGAGCTGAGATCGAACTTCTTGAAATCCGGGTGTCTCAACATCCCGACGTACATGGTCGGAACCGCCGCCAGGAACGTCGGCTTACATGTATCGATCGCCTCCAGGAGCGCCGGCGGCTCCGGCCTCGGTATCAAGACCATCCCCCATCCGTTCCATACCGAATAATTCATCACGGCGGTCATCCCGAAGGAGTGAAAGAAGGGCAGCGCCCCCGTCTGGATCTCCTCCCCCTTCTTGAACGTGGGGAACCAGGAACAAATCTGCTGGACGTTTTTGCTGAGGTTCTCGTGGTTCAGCATAACCCCCTTTGAAACGCCGGTGGTGCCACCGGTGTACTGGAACGCGGCGATATCATCGAATTTGAACTTGATCTTCGGGGGATTCGGCTTGGTCTTCTTGATGAGGGCGACAAACTCGTAGACTCCGTCGGTCTTGTCGATCTTTTTGAACATCGTCTTCTTGACTATCGGAAACAGCTGTTTCTTGGGAAAGGGGAGATAGTCATTGATGTGACATACAACGATATCCTTTACCTTCGTTTTCGGCCTCAATGCTATCATTCGCGGCGCCAGGAGATCCAGCGTGATGAGATATTCCGACTCCGAGTCGTTGAGCTGGTGCTCCAGCTCCGGATCCGTGTAAAGGGGATTGTTCAGCACCATCGATGCACCGGCCGTCATCGCTCCGTAATAGGCGATAACCATCTGGGGGATGTTGGGCAGAAGCGTTGCCACCCTGCTTCCCTTTTTCACTCCCATCTTCGCAAGCGCCGTCGCGAACCTGTTTACCAGATCTCCCAGCTCCTTATAGTTTATTACCTTTCCCATGAAGAAGATGGCCGGCTTCTCAGGAAAATCCTTCACCGTACGGACAAAGGCCTCCGTCAGCGTAGTCTTTTCGAAATCAACTTTTTCAATGACGCCCTTGGCATAGCTTTTCAGCCAAACCTTTTTCTGGGGCTTTTTTGCGCTCTTTGTCGCTTTCTTTGCCATTTTTTCCTCCTAAATTCATATAGTTTATCGATCCATAAGCAAAATATGGTTAAATATAACACTAAATCAAATATTTTCCAAATATATATTACAAAATCTTGCAAAAAATTCAATCCAAAACTCATTTTATTGTAAGACGAGTTCGGACAAATAATATATACCTCTAATTTAATCAACTCGCACTAAGGCTTTTGAAATCTTTGTACTTTACGGGGGGGATAATATCTGTTAGAATTCTTTCTTGGCTTTAGTGGTGAGGAAAATGCCGAAGGTAGACAGAAACGGGATAAAAATCGACTACGAGGTCGTAGGTTCCGGCCCAAAGAGGATCGTCCTTATCAACGGGATGGGAAGGGACAGAAACAGCTGGATAATGCAGAGACATGCACTGTCCGAAAGATTTACGCTGCTCCTTTACGATCACCGGGGCTGCGGCAAGAGCGACCGTCCAAAAGAGGGCTACGACATGCCGAACCTGGTCGTAGATCTGAAATCGGTAATGGGGGCCGCCTGGTTTAAAAAGCCGATTCTCATGGGGGTGTCGATGGGGGGCATGGTGGCCCAGAGCTTCGCCGTCACATATCCCGACATGTTATGCGGTCTCGTCCTTGTCTCCACATCAGCGGGAAAGCCGGGGCTCGGAAACCTGACAAATCAGTTTGAGCAATATGTCAAAAATATGCCGGGCTGCGATCCGGAGGAGAGGGTCAAGAGGGGATTGAAGCTCATTTTTTCACCCGAATTTGTCGAAAAAAACAAGGCGACAATCGACGTCCTCGTCCCGGGATTTATAGAAAGCTCGGCCAGCCCCGAGGTCTACAACGAGCTCTTGCCCCGGCTGAAAGATTTTTCGGTATACGACAGACTGAATGGTATCAAGGTGCCCGTCCTTGTCTTGGCGGGAGACGCCGACGCCATCGTGGACCCGGAGAACACAAGGGAGATTGCCCGGATGATCACGGGAGCCAGGGAGGTCATTTATCCCGGGGCGGGTCACGGGCTGGTTATCGAGCGCCATGAAGAGCTCAACGGCGATGTGATCGACTTTGTATCGCAATTGGAGGAGAAAAGGTGACGGACAAAAAAAAATTTTCCGATAGGACGATAAAGCTCGCCAGGTTCTGTAAAGATGGATGTGTGGTGTGCAACAGGGCGAGGGAGAAGGGAAGCAGCATTCTTTATTGGATAGTCAAGCTCGAGAGACACGTATGCCCCATGTGCAGAGCGTACGAAAAGGTCTATGGATTCACGGCTTACATGAACCAGGGCACTAAAAAGTAGAAAATCAATTATCTAATGAGGTAAGAAGATGAGAAAATGGATTCTAATTATTATTGTTGTTTTAGTGGCGTTATATGGAGGTGTTTCATACTATTTCTCCAATCAACTTCTCTATCCACTACCAATGAGCGATGAGGATTTAAAGGCAGAGTACGGCACTATCTCTCTTGATGAGGTGGATATTCCTTCAGAAAAGACTTTCTTCCCGGCAAGGGATAGTGATGAAATTACAATTTGCGCTTGGTGGATTGAAAACAAAGGAATAAGTACCCAAAACAGGGCTTTTATTCTCGTTCATGGAAGAGGCACAAATAAGAAAGCATTGATCCGCTACGCTCCATTCTTTGCTTCAAGGGGAATATCAATCCTACTAATCGACCTTCGGGGTCACGGGGAGAGTTCTAAAGGCTACGCCACATTCGGTGACAAGGAGAGAAACGATGTTATGGGGGCGGTCGACTTCCTCTTCGAGAACGGCTACGACACCGATGATAAGATCGGATTCTTCGGTCTCTCGATGGGCGCCACGTCATCGTTCCTCGCGGCGATGGACCTCAACCGCGAAGTCGATGGAACCGTGGATGTCTTGATCTTCGACTCCGGAATAGCTGATGTGCCGGCATCAATAGAATTCAACTCAAGAAAGGTCGTGGGTGATGCCGTACCGATCCTTCTTCCCGGGGCCCTCATTACGGCGAGGTTGAGGAGCGGCGCCGATTTCAGGGATGGAAATCCGACAGTTCATACAGACGACATTGATATACCTATTCTATTTGTCATGCACGATATGGATGAGGTCGTCCCCTACGATGAACAGATGGAACTTTTCGAGAAATACAAGGGCCAAAAAGAGGCTTTAAAATTCGAGGGGCTCGGCCATCACAGGGGCCATGTCGAGAAGATGGAGGAATATGAAGAGGCAGTAGAGAAGTTTTTAAAGAAGTTCGACTTTTAGATTGAACATAGATCAATATAGAAGGGGCGTGAAATATTCACGCCCCTAAAATACACTCGAATTATTCGCCCATTTCCTTTCGCTATTTTTTTCTAAAGATAATCTCATCTTTCTTGACATCGACAATAATCCTATCCCCATCAACAAACTCCCCCTCAATGATCTTTGCGGCGAGCCCGTTCTGGATCTCCTTCTGGATGATCCTCTTGAGCGGTCTCGCCCCATACTGGGGATTGAATCCCTCCTTTGCCAGGTAATCCATCGCCCCATCCGTGATTTCAAGATCGATGTGCCTCTCCTTCAACAGCGCCTTCACGTGTTTCGTCTGAATCTTGACTATCTCCTTGATATTTTCCATGCTCAGCCCGTTGAAGAATATGATCTCGTCGATCCTGTTCAGGAACTCCGGCTTGAACGTCTCCCTCATGAGGCCCATGACGAGCTCCTTCATCTTTGCGGGATCCGTCTCCGACATCTCGATTATATAGGAGCTTCCGATGTTGCTGGTCATTATTATGACCGTGTTCTTGAAGTCCACGGTCCTCCCCTGCCCGTCGGTCAGCCTCCCGTCGTCGAGTATCTGCAGAAGAACGTTGAAGACGTCCGGGTGCGCCTTTTCTATCTCGTCGAACAGAATCACCGAGTAGGGCCTGCGCCTCACCGCCTCGGTCAGGTAGCCCCCCTCCTCGTAACCGACGTAGCCGGGCGGTGCGCCGATGAGCCTCGCCACGGAGTGTTTCTCCATGAACTCGCTCATGTCGATCCTCACCATCGCCCTCTCGTCGTCGAAGAGGAACTGGGCAAGAGCGCGGGTAAGCTCCGTCTTTCCGACTCCGGTGGGGCCGAGAAAGATAAACGAGCCGATCGGCCTCAACGGATCGGAGAGGCCGGCCCTGGCCCTCCTCACCGCCTCCGATATTACCTTGATGGCCTCATCCTGCCCTACGACCCTCTCCCTCAGGCGGTCTTCCATAACGAGGAGCTTTTCCACCTCCCCCTCCAGCATCCTGGTCACGGGGATTCCCGTCCACTTCGAGACCACCTGGGCGATGTCTTCGGCCTCCACCTCCTCGGTGAGCATCTTTTTGTCCGCCTGAACCTTGGAAAGGTTGTCGCTCTCCTCCTGAAGCTCCTTCTCCAACTTGATGAGAACCCCGTACTGGAGCTCTCCGGCCCGCTCGAGATTTCCCTCCCTCTGGGCCTTCTCCGCCTCGATCTTCGCCGACTCGATCTTCTCCTTGAGCTCCTGAATTCGCTTTATCTTGTCTTTTTCCTCGTGCCAGTGAACCTTGAGGCTGTCTGACTTCTCCCTCAGGTCGGAGAGCTCCCCCACTATCTTCTCGAGGCGATCTTTGGAGCCCTTGTCCTTCTCCTTCTTCAGCGCCTGCCTCTCTATCTCCAGCTGGACTATCTTCCTCTCTATCTCGTCTATCTCGACCGGCATCGAGTCGATCTCTATCCTGAGCTTCGAGGCCGCCTCGTCTATGAGGTCGATCGCCTTGTCCGGCAGAAAGCGGTCGGTTATATAGCGGTTGGAGAGGGTGGCCGCGGCGATTATGGCGGAATCCTGGATGGCCACGCCGTGGTGAACCTCGTACTTTTCCTTCAGCCCCCTCAATATCGAGATGGTGTCCTCGACCGACGGCTCCGTCACCATGACCGGCTGGAACCTCCGCTCCAGGGCGGGGTCTTTCTCTATGTGCTTTCTGTACTCGTTTATCGTCGTGGCGCCGACGCAGTGAAGCTCCCCCCTGGCCAGGGCGGGCTTCAGCATGTTGGAAGCGTCCATGGAGCCCTCCGCGGCCCCGGCGCCCACCACCGTGTGCATCTCGTCTATAAAGAGAATTATATTCCCCTCGGACGAGGTGACCTCCTTCAAAACCGCCTTGAGCCTGTCCTCGAACTCCCCCCGGTATTTCGCACCGGCGATAAGGGCACCGATGTCCAGGGCGACAAGCCTCTTGTTCCTCAACGTCTCAGGGATGTCGCCTGTGACTATCCTCTGGGCCAGACCCTCGACTATGGCGGTCTTTCCCACTCCCGGCTCCCCGATGAGAACCGGGTTGTTCTTGGTGCGCCTCGAGAGGACCTGGATGACCCTCCTTATCTCCTCGTCCCTCCCGATCACGGGATCGAGCTTTCCGGCCCTCGCAAGCTCCGTAAGGTCCCTGGCGTACTTCTCGAGGGCCTGATACTTCCCCTCCGGGTCAGGATCGACGACGCGCTGATTGCCCCTTATCTCCCTTAAAGCCGCCAGAACGGCGTCCTTTGTTACCCCGTTTTTCGTAAGCAGCTCCGCCACGGGGGTCCCCTTGTCTTCCGCCATCGCCATCAGGAGATGCTCCGTGCTCACGTACTCGTCGTTCAGCGAATCCGCCATCGAAAAAGACTTCTCGAGGATGTTCCTGAGCCCACGGGATATCTGCGGCCCGGAGGCCCCCGCGCCATCCATCCTCGGCTGCTTGCCGAGAAGGTCGTTCAGGCCGTTTTCGACAGCATTCCTTTCCGCCCCGAGCTTCTTCAGGATGGGGACGACCACCCCGTCCTCCTGCATCACGAGGGCGTACATCAGGTGCACGGCCCCGATCTCGGGATTTCCCCTCTTTGCGGCGGTATCCTCCGCTGTGGCTATCGCCTCCTGTGTCTTTATGGTAAATTTGTCGGGTCTGATCATCTACAACTCTCCTTTTTAGGCCTACAATTTAGGCCCCGATATTCTACTTTTGTGTTATTAATTTAGGCATTCCATCCTATTTTGTCAAGTTGTGGGGAGTTTTTTGTTAAAAAGGGGAGGATGTGAGCAGTCTATGGCATAGGTATACACAATATAACCAAAAAAGCCGGGCAAAGTGGGTCAATCGTTCCTGGGCCGGATCAGAGGCCCCTCCCGACGGAGGCCATGTAGAGGATGCTTTCCCCCTCTCCGTCTATGCCTATGATGTCGTTGATCTCCTGATCGTAGAGGGCCGCCACCGGACAGGCGGAGAGCCCCAGCGCGGTCACCGCCAAAACGAGGTTCTGCACGATGTGGCCGCAGTCGAGGTAGACATACCTGTATCCCCTCTCCCTGTACTTTATGGCGGAGCGCATAAAAATCGCGGTGAAGAGAAAGACGACGTCGGCGCTCTCGACCATTTCCTGACCCAGGGCGCCGTCGGCCAGCTCACGGGAGAGATCTCCGGCTTTTATCAACTCCAGATTCCCCTCCCCCACGGCGTAGTGGTAAAGACCCGGGGTAATATCGGGTACACGATTGATGCCGAGATAAGTCTCTATCGGGTAGAGGGCGCCGGCAGAGGGTGCCGTGCGAAATCTGTATCCGTAATCCACGGCCGTAATCCCCTGGGCAGCCCAGAGGAGCTGGGAAAGCTCGTCCATTGTCACCGGATTCCCGCCGTAATCCCTCTCGCTCCTCCTCAGGTTCATAGCGTCCCACAGGGGCATACCCCCTTCGGTCTTCGGCCCGGGAAGCTCGATCCTCTCCGCATCCGGGTAGGTCTTGAACTGCTCCGGCTTTTCACCCACCCCGAAGAATCCCCCGGGCATCATGCCCGGAAAATATTTTGTCCCGTCCTGAAATTTTTTACCTATTCCCATTTTTCACCAAACCGAAATATCTATAATAAAATATCGCCAAAATAGAAGATCGCCCTCCAATTCCCAAACCGGCTCTGAGGCCTGAAAGACTCCCATCCTTCTCAAAAGGCTGTTACCCCGGAAGACCGAAAATGGCCGTGAAAAGTATCCTAAATACGAAGATCTGCAAGATGAACATCAAGGCCATATGAACGATGAAAGAGACCGAGAGCAACATCAGAGCCGTCTTCTTTGGAAAGCCAGCCTTGATAAATCCGGCAAGGAGGGAAATCGAAAAACCGAAGAAAATCCCTATGGTGGTGCTGAAGGCTAGCGAGAAGATAAATCGATATGGATTGATGCCGAATTCCTCGACGAAGATCAGATTGAGGAGGTTGATGGCGATAAAGACGACCAGTGAATAGAATCCACCCAAAAATGCGCCCTTTTTGGGATCGGAGATATAGATCAAAAAGATCCACAGGGCCGCCAGAATGAGATAGCCGATAACGTCCAGGCCGTAGAGCCACGGATTTCCCATCTTTTTGGCTATGACGAGCCCGTAGACTATCGAGTTCGCCAGGGCAAAGAGGATCGACACCACCCCGATTGTCAACAGCGTGAACAGAAACAGGCTCTGCTCGTTGGTAAAGAACCCCCTCTTTGCGAGGGGCCCTTTTGTCATCTTTTCCTGGGCCTTACCGATTACCTGTGTAAGGGCGGCCCTGACATCTTCACCTATCACCCTTGTCTTCTCAAGGCTCGATGAAATAGCCCTCCGAACGGTATCCCCCCCCTCCCTCCCTTTCGGCTTCTTTCTACTCCCCTCCTTTTCCTTTCTTCCCGCCTTTCTTATGCCAGCTATCCCCGCTTCGACCGCCCTTATGAACTCGTCGGCGGACTGAAACCTCTCGCTCCTCTTTTTCGCCATCGCCCTGTTAACTATCGAGGCCGCCCAGTCGGGGAGGTTCGATCTGAGGCTCTTTATGGGCACCGACTCCTCAGACACTATTTTCGTTATCGTGGAGACGCCCGAGTCCATCCTGAAGGGCGAGACCCCCGTCAGCATCTCGTAGAGGACAACGCCCAGGGAGTAGATATCGCTCCTCCCGTCCAGCTGCTGCCCCCTGACCTGCTCCAGGCTCATGTAATCCGGGGTTCCGATTATGGTCCCCGTCGTCGTTTGACCCTTCCTGCCCACCGCCTTTGCGATCCCGAAGTCGGTCAGGACGACGCGGCCCGACTTTTCTATGATAATGTTTCCCGGCTTGACATCCCTGTGAATTATACCGGCGCCGATCTTATGGGCGTGATAGAGCCCGTGAGCGACCTCCAAGGCTATGTTAAAGGAGTATTTTACGGGAAGGGGCGCCTTCCTCTTGATAATATCCGTCAGGGTCTCCCCGTCCACGTACTCCATGGCGATGAAAAATGTATCCCTGACAGATACCGGACCAGAGTCGATAACCTGTACGATATTCTCGTGCTTGAGGCCAGCGGAGGTCACCGCCTCGTTTTTAAAGCGGTTGAGGAACTTCTTGTCCCGGGCGAGCTCCGGGTGAAGGATCTTCAACGCTATCTTCCTCTTTATCCTGACCTGAGTGGCCAGATAGATCGTCCCCATACCCCCCTCGGCGATCTTCTTTTCAACCCTGTAGCGTTTGTCGATTGTGGTTCCTATGAAGGAATCTCCCGATGAGGTGAGGGGGGCGGCGCATTCGTTGCAGAATTTCGCCCCCGCCCTGTTTTTTCGCCCGCACTTGGGACAGACGCTCATATCGTCTCCATAAAATCAAAATTGATTGTAAAGTTTCACTATGTCTAATAATATTAGATTTTTGGAATAATTCAAGACAATATTAAAAAGACCGTCAAAAAAGGAGCGGGGGATTATTCCCCCGCTCCCTTTGAATTGAAAACAAACCGTACAAGTCTATCAGGCGGCCGCCGCGGCCTTCTTGTCCTTTCTCTTCAATATGAGCATCACGATGAGCGTCAGTATCACAAGGACAATCACGACGGTGACTATCAGGGCGACTACGCTGTGGGCGATCATAGCGACGATCACGGTGGTTATTGTAAGCACAAGGGCCATAAAAAACGTGACTATGCTGATGAGCGTCTTGCTAATGTTGCCGAGAAACGGCAGGACATCTAGAACCGCGGTGATCGGGCCGAACAAGAGGCCGAGACCGAACCACATAAGCATAAAACCGACTATCCTCAAAATCCACCCCTTCATCTTGTGCTCACCGCTGAGGGTCGCTATCGCTTCTTCCTTGGTACCCATACGGGCGTGGTAAATCTTGGCGTCTCTTTTTAGCTTTTTCGTCGCCGTGTAGGACACCAGCTTGCCGCTCTCCAGCATACCGAACGCCGTCACGTTGATGTTGTTAGGAAGAGCGGTGTACTTTACCCTGGTGTCGCCGACCTTCGGGCTTCCAAGGCTCGATGAAGGCCCGTAGTAATATGTGGGAGTTGCGGGAATAAAGATGTAACCGCCGTCGAGCTTGGCCCCCGTACCTGAGCCGTAAACCAAGCTTGAGGACTCCAGAGTGACATTACTGCCTCCAGGAAGACTCATAGTCCTGATGTCCACGGGATAGACCCCTACCTTGGCCTCATTAACGTAAAAGGTCTCACTTTGATACTTCATGGGGGGATTGGTATACTCGGGGTTCTTGTCATGGAATGAAGACGAGTTGGCGGGCATTGAAGTCCATTCCGTAACATAGTAGTATCTGGTAACGGTTTCCTCGCCCCCCCCGACCTTCTTTTCGGTCTTGGATTCGCTCTTCTCCACCCACGCCCACATCTCGACCGAGCGGCTTAGCTTCAGGTAATCTCCGGGGTTGAGGAACGTGGGATCGCCCAGCTTCTCCGTCGAGCTCAAGGTCCCCGTCACCGATACAAGTGCCCTCTCGTTTACGGTATCTACCGTTTCCGCACTGATGTCGACCGCGCTATTTGCGATCACCTCGGAGATATCGATACTTCCCTCATTCATCCACAGGACGACAAAAGACGCAATAAAGAGGATAATTCCGATTAATACCCCCTTTATCGAATCACCGATCTTTTGCCCCCAACTTCGTGTAGTTGTTTCGGTAGCCACGGTAAAACTCCTTTTAAACAGTTACTAAATTTAGTTTTTAAAACCATTTTGCAAATACTATTTGTGGTAAAAATATACTACATTTTTTTATAAAATAACAGAAAAAACTGGTACATTCTATAATAAATATCACGTTTTTGTGCTATAATTTGTGCCTCTATAGCCTGTTTTCCCTGCTTGCCTGTAAAAAGATATTTGATTATGGATCAATAATAAGTGGACTCCATCTACCTTCCATCAAAATTCACGTTCAAGAGAGAGATACGACTCCTTTTTAACGGTATCCTCTCTTTCATTTTAAACGTCCTTATCTTTCCGAAGAGGAGCATGTACGCCGCGGCGTTAAGGGGCTTTCTTCTGACCCCATTTATGAAAGGGCCTGTCAGGGCAAGGTTCATCATGGGGGGGGTAATCCTCGAAGACATATCGAAAATCAGACTGGATACCGACGCGATCATTAAGGAGAACGTAAGGGTCAAGGGGGGGTTGGTGCTGGGAAAGCGCTCCTACATCGAGAGGGAGACCGTAATCAACGGCCCCGTTGTGGTCGGCTCCAGATGCTTTATCAACTACGGAAGTGAGCTGAACGGAGAGACCACCATCGAGGACAACGTAATTGTGGGCCCCGGTGTCAAGTTTATGAGCAAGACCCACGAGACGGGCAGCGAGGACTTCAGGGCCGGAAATCTCCACCACTTGCCCATCACGGTCAAAAGGGGCGTCTGGATAGGGGGCGGGGCGATTATCCTGGGGGGTGTCACCATCGGCAGGGGGAGCATCGTGGGGGCGGGGGCCGTAGTTACGGAGGACGTCGAAGAAAACGTAATCGTCGTGGGGAATCCCGCAAGGGTGATAAAGGAGCTGGGCCCCGGATATGGCGGGAACCCGGTAGGAAGCCCCAAAACACCTTCGGAAATCAGATGGGCCTGAAACATTTTCTTTAATGCCATTAAGATAAACTATTGTTTGACATTGACCGATAAAAAAAATAGAATAGGTTCAATAATAACAATTTTTATGGAGACATTCTAATGGCTAATAATTCATCCTCCGTAACCAAAGGGCAGGCGGTCTACGCCCTCGTCATACTCGTCCTTATAAATTCGGTCAATTACATGGACAGATACGTCATCAGTATCCTCTTCCCCCTGATAAAGAGAGATCTTAGTCTTACCGACTCCCAGCTGGGTCTGTTGGGCGGCGTTGCCTTTACTGTATTTTATGCCGTGATGGCCCTCCCGATGGGCCTTGCCGTCGACCGCTTCAGGAGAAAGTATGTCTTGGCCTTTGGAATACTTATATGGAGCCTGGCAACCTTTTCTTCGGGACTCGCCGGAAGGTTCATAACCCTTTTTACCGCAAGGGCCTTTACCGGAACCGGGGAGTCGTCGGCGCACCCCTCCGGCGTTTCGATGCTCGGGGACTATTTCAGCGAAAAGGTGAGGGCCACGATGATCGCCGTATTTCAGATGGGCGTCCCCCTCGGCGCGGGACTGGGCTTTATCCTGGGGGGAATCCTCGCGGTAAAATACGGGTGGCAAATGACCTTCTTCATATACGCCGCCCCGGGCATCATCCTGATACCATTTATTTTCCTTATGAAGGAGCCGATAAGGGGCGGCTCCGAGGGCCTGACCGCCGAGGCGAGCGAAAGGATAGAGTTGGAGGGCTTCGGGACTAAAGTCAGAAAGATTCTCTCCTTGAGAACGCTCCGTTACCACTACGCGGCCACCGCCCTGATCATGTTCGGATCCCAGGGCTTCAACATGTGGATGCCCTCCTACCTTGAAAGGGTATGGCATTATGATCTCGCAGTTGCGGGAAAAATCGCCGGAATAGCGATGCTTGTCGGGGGGGTCGTCGGCGCCCTGGGTGGGGCTATAATCGCAGACATCTGGTCTCGAAAAGACAATACGGCAAGGATAAAGACGCAGTCCCTCGCCGCCCTCATAGCCGTCCCCTTCATGTTCCTGGTGCTCATAACACAAAGCAAATCGATACTGATAGGATCGATTTTCATCGCCATAATCCTCTCCGTTGCGATGTTTCCGATATTGTCGGCCATCATCGTCAACCTGACGGAGCCCCAGGACCGGGGTGTGGCCATGGCGCTTCTGCTCGTCTTTCAGACGGGGATAGGCTTCTCCCTGGGGCCGGCCTTTGTGGGATGGACAAGTGACATTTTCAACAATTTTGGATTTGAAAACTCCTTGATATACGGGCTCGTCGTCCTCCCCCTGTCATATATCGCTGTGGTGGTCATGGGAATATTTGCCCTTCGTCACTTCAGGTCGGACTACGAAACGGTACAAAAGAGGATAGCCGATCTGGCAAAAAAGTGAGAATTGATCTTGCGGGACAGGAGGTGAGATATGACCCTAGAAGGCCTATATCCCCATAAGGTAAAACGGATAGAATTGGTGGGGCACGACTGCGCCTACATCGATGAAGGAGCGGAGAGGGAGACAGGCTCGACCCTCGTTTTTCTTCACGGATTCTCCGTAAACCTCACCTGCTTTTCGAGAAATTGCCCCTATTTTACAAAGAAGAGGCGCGTCGTCGCCCTTGATTACCCCGGTTATTATCTGTCCGAGAAGGATGAGTGGGTCTCATACAGTATCCCCTTTATGGCGGACGCCGTTGTCGAGCTTATCGAAAAGCTCAAACTCGAATACGCAATCGTCGTTGGAAGTTCCATGGGCGGTGCGGTAGCCATGGAGACGACGTTAAAAAGACCGGACCTTATATCCTCACTGGTCCTTGTGGCCCCGGCCGGCTTTTCGGGGAGAAACATACTCCTTGCATCCCTCCTCTCCCTTCAGACAAAGCTTTTTCCAAGGGAGAAGATCATAAAGCAGATGACGGAGCGACTTTACGACAGGGTGACCACCTTCACCAACGACAAGAAGCTCCCCTTCCTGGACAAGATAACCGCCGGCTACGACGAGATGGTAAAGAGAAAGGACTATGAGCTCTGGATCAACATCCTCTTGGATATGGCAAGGGAGGTCCTCAGGGCCGACTACCGCAAAAGGGCGGGGGAAATTAAAATCCCCACATACATACTGTGGGGGGACAAGGACGAGGTCCTGCCGTCGGCTGGAGCCAAAATCGCGCAGAGGTGCATGGGGGATAACCTGTCGGTGGAGATGCTGCCCGGCATGGGCCACCTCCCCTTCGTGGAGGCGCCGGACGTCTTTAACAGGAAGGTGGACGAATTTCTGAAGTCAGAGGGGCTGTAACGATCCCGCTATTGTTATTTATGGGATTCTCCCCGATGAAAAGAGTATTTGCCATCCCCTTCCTCCCAATTTTGATCTTGTCTCTTTGTGTGAATGCGTCTGCGTTAAAAAGTCTTCGGGCGGAAGAAAGGGGGATCGGGGGGGTCAAGCCCTCATCGGTTTACAACGACTACAACAAGGGAAAGCCCTTTGAGCTTGCCTGGGAGATAGCTTTCAGGGGAACGGTTATAGGATACTCCATATCGCGCTTCTCATTTTCGCCAAGGGGCGATCTCAAAGAAGAGGGAATTAGAAAGTTCAGTATAGATTTGGGCGTTATCACGGTTTTATGCAGCGAAAGGACCGCCACGACCTGGGACAGCTCCGGTCTGATCGTCTCATTTAGATCCACAAGAGATGTAAACGGCAGCGTCGACAAGAGATTTTTCAAGCGCGATGATGTGGGAACCGCAACCCTCAAGATAATAAAAGGGAACAAGACCAGGGAGGTCTCCCACACCAGAGACGAGTTTGACTTCACATCAGGAGACCTTTACCTTAGAGGATTTCAGGACAAATCGGGGAACGTTACTTACAGGATAATGTTTCTTACCGACGGAAAGATAGGCTCGCTCTCCTACACCTATATAGGAAGAGAGAAAGTCAAGGCTACAAACGACACCGAGGAGTGTGCTAAGATAGACATAGTGGGGAAAAAGGGCGGCGGGATATTTCTGATCAACGACATGGGGATCGCCCTCTACTTCAAAGTCCGGTTCCCCCTGGGGGATTTCTCTTTCACCCCCACCGATCTGGCGGAGGCGGAAAAGGCTATCCTGAGTGAGGCCCCTTCAAATTAAACTTTCTATCTTGGGTACTCATATATTCTCCTCGAATATTTTGACCCCCCAACAAACTTCGATGGGCCTGTAAAAAACAACGCCCGCTTTTCTCTTGTCATTTTTTACAACACATATTTCCTTTTCTATTTACCAAACGCCTCAAGTATGGTACAAAAATATAGCTTAACAAGTAGTCTTCAAGCTATTATACAAATCGAGAGGTTTTAAATTATGTCGAGAAGCGTACTAAAGACGAAGATTTGTGACATGATAGGAATGGAATACCCGGTGTTCTGCGCCGGTATGGGGAACATTTATTTCGGGATGAAGTCTGTAACCGGCTCGAAGCTCGCGGCCGCGGTAAGCGAGGCGGGCGGGGTCGGCGTCATAGGCGCCGCAATGATGACACTGGACGAGATGCACCAGGCCATAAGGGAGGTGAAGGAGCTGACTAAGAAGCCGTTCGGCGTCGACCTCCTTTTGCCCTCCGGAGTAGAGGAGAACGCCGGCGATCTTTCGGGTCTGAAGAATATTTCAATCAAAGAACTTCAGGAATACCTCCCCAAGGAGCAGCGGGAGTTCGTGGACTCCCTGATGAAAGAGCTGAACGTCAAGGATATCTCCTTCGAGCCGAATTTGAACATGACTCTTATGAGACCGAGGGACGCGGTCGATATATGTCTCGAAGAGAAGGTGCCCGTATTTGCGGCGGGACTGGGCAACCCCGCCTTTATGGTGGATGACGCCCACGCCCAGGGTATGGTGGTCATGGGGCTTGTGGGAAACGTAAAGAACGCCAAGAGGGTCGCCGCGTCCGGGGTTGACATCATTATCGCCCAGGGAACCGAGGCGGGAGGCCACACGGGAAGGGTGGGTACGCTCGCCCTCATTCCCCAGGTGGTGGACGCCGTCTCTCCCGTTCCGGTGCTGGCGGCCGGCGGCATCGCCGACGGCAGGGGACTGGCGGCGGCGCTGGCCCTCGGTGCCGAGGGCGTCTGGGTCGGTACAGCATTTATAGCCACGGACGAGTCGGACGATTATCGGTTCAACAAGGAGAAGATCGTCTCCGCCGACGAGGAGGGAACCAAGATTACAAAGATTTTCACGGGGAAAACGATGAGGGGCATCAAAAACGAGTTGATGAGGAGATGGGACGAGGCGGGACTCGCCACCCTCCCCATGCCCCTTCAGTCGCTTCTGATGGCGGATCTCGTCTGCGGGCTTATCGAAGAGGAGCGCACCGATTATATCAGCCCACCGGGGGGACAGGCGGCCGGCCTCGTAAAGGAGATAAGGCCCGCCCGGGAGGTCCTTGAACATATCGTGGGGGGGGCGATAGATATTCTAACGGTAGATATCCCAAATAGAGTGGAAGCGAAAGAAAAATAGCGTAAAAACCGCCGACTCCGGGAAATAGTGTGTAAAGGAGCGGTTGCCTGTTTTATCAGGCAAATTCGTGTATCGCACTGAATATTAAGAAATCTTCGGAAGGCCGCCGGGGCCGAATATAGAAATATTAGGCCGCTACTTTACTGAACTCCTTCAGCAGGATCTCCATCCGATTTGCTCCCCTTTGGCGGATCCTTTTTAGCTTTGAGTCTGTCTTCTTTATCTCGTTTATAAGCTCGCCGTCGATATCCTTGATGTAGTCCTCCGATTTTTTAAGGACCTCGGTTACGATATCTATATGATCTTCGATCAATCGGATGTAATCCCGGCAGTAGTGAGGAAACGCCCCCATGGCGCCCCTGTATCCCAGATCGTAGGCCTCGATAACCGCCTGGAGAAATTTCTGATATTTATTCAGAATCTTGTGGTCATCGCAAATACGCCCCAGGGGAACGTGTATCCCCTTGTCCTTGATACGATCCAGTATCATCAACTCCCTCGTTACATGCGAACCGTCGATATACACCTGTAGGAGCTCCATGTTCTCTTTCAGCATCCACGGAGGGACTTCCTTTCCCTTGTCCAATCTATCAGAAGAGTTTTGAAGCATTTCCAAAAGTACGGCAATACTCTTAAGCTCATCCTCTAAATACCTTATAGTCTCCATCTTATCATCCTTTTTAAACACTCAATCCTACCTATAACTGCAGTCAGAAAGCCGGTTAAGCAATCTAAAACACTCAAACAAGAAATCTTAACCTAAAATAGTCATTAATTTGCTTTCTTCAAGGTTAATTCAAAGAAAAACATAAACGTTTCGACTATACATTACCAATTTGATGTAATAAATGTAAATAGGTCAAAGTGTGTATTTTCCCACAAAAAAGTGTGTATTTTAACAATGGGGGGGAGGTCGATATTCATTCAATGATTTGATTAGTTCCTTCAAAATTACCAAAGCCTTGTCCTTTTTTGTCTACAAATTTACTAATTATTTTCATTTCAACGGCTTTATTCTTGACAATTAAACTACGATGGCGTTATCCTTATATTATGTCGACATGTTCAAGAACATTAGACATTTTTTTTATAATTAGGTGCCAATTATGTATCAAGAAACGGCCCAGAAGCTAAATTTCAAACAAGAAACGATAAAGCCGGGCGTCAAGCGGGGAGTGTGGAACGGCGGTCCCTTTACCGTAGTTTATTATGAATACGCCCCCGGCGCGAAATTTCCCTCCCACAGCCACGAGTCGTCACAGCTGACGGTCGTTTTGAAGGGAACTATCGAGTTCTCCTTAGGCGAGGACAAAATCCTCGTCAAGGCGGGAGATACGATCTATCTCCCCACGAATAGGTCCCACGGCGCGGAGGTACCCGAGGACGGTGAAACCGTTCACTCCATTAACGTCTTTTATCCCCGAAGAGAGGAACACCCTTAAATGAAAAACAGAAGGCCCACAGAAAAGTATATTTTTTATCGTGATTTGAAGTGTCATTATCCCCTCATCGTTCGGGGCGATGGGATCTACATCTACAACGACAAGGGACAAAAGATCATCGACGGCGCCTCCGGGGCGGCCGTGGTTTGTCTCGGCCACAGAAACAAAAGGGTGATGAACGCCTGGCTGAAACAGGCCGATAAGATAGCCTACGTCCACATGAGCGCCTTTTCCAACGAGCCCATATTGAGGCTCTCCGAAAAGCTTGTAAACATGGTTGGGGACAGGCACTATCACGTATACTTCACGTCCGGCGGATCGGAGTCGGTCGAGGCGGCTATAAAGCTCGCCCGCCAGTATCATCTCGAAAAGGGGAGGCCCGAAAGACACATGGTAATCGCCAGATCGATATCGTATCACGGCTCTACCCTCGGGGCCCTCTCCCTTACCGGCCACCACTACAGAAGATTCAAGTTCTCCCCGATTCTCTTCAGCTTTCCGAGGATAAGTCCCCCCTACTGCTACCGCTGTCCTTTCAACCAGACGAAAAAGACCTGCAATCTCGACTGCGCCGAGGACCTCGAGCGTGCCATCGTTGCCGAGGGAGAGGAGCTGATATCAGCCTTCATCTTTGAGCCGGTGGTAGGGGCCTCGGCCCCGGGGATCGCCCCGCCGGTAGGATATATAAAAAGAATCAGGGAGATTTGTGAGAGGCACGACATCTTGATGATAGGAGACGAGGTTATGAGCGGCATCGGCAGGACTGGTAAATTTCTCGCCTCACAACATTACCACGCAAGGCCGCATATCATCTGTCTCTCCAAGGGGTTGTCCTCCGGTTACGCGCCCCTAGGGGCGGTCATGGTTGAAAACGAGGTCTACGATATACTTAAGGAATCCGGCACCCATGCCTTTGTCCACGGCCATACGTTCGGCGGACACCCCGCCTCGGCGGCGGTGGGCCTTGAGGTCTTAAAGATTTTAAAGGAGAAAAAGCTTATCGAGCACGTCTCCGATATGGGTAAATACTGGATACCGAAGCTAAAAGCGCTCAAGAAGAAACACCGCATTATCGGAAACGTCAGGGGGAAGGGACTCCTCATAGGCATTGAATTCGTTGTGGACAACAACAGGGGAAAGGGGCCCTTCGATCCCTCGCTTCTCATCAGATTGAGGATTCAAGAGGAATGCATGAGGAGGGGTCTCTATGTATATCCGGGGGGATATGCGGTCAAGGGGATAGCGGGGGATCACATCTTGCTTGCACCCCCCTATATCGTCAAGAAGAAAGATGTGGATAGGATCACCGATATTCTTGACGATTCAATCGGGGCCGTGGAGGAGTCCTTGAATTAAATTTTTCCTTATGTCTCTTTGGGGGCGACAACGAAGTCGAGCTTTTGCATCTTTCCTTTTAAGCCCCTTATCACGGTCATCTTGAGTCTGGGATTTTTCGGAAGCCCCACCAGTATCCTGTGAATATCGTCGACGCTCCCTATCTCCTCACCTTCGATGGCGACGATCAGGTCGCCCGATTCGGAATTTTTATCTGAAATCTAATCCCCTTTGGAAATGCTGTCACTCACACCGGAATCGTCATTTAGCTCTGTCGTCCTTCCCCGGCCTTTATCTATATGGGCGAGGGCCCTCAAGAGATTTTGTGCGCCTTCGATCATCTAAAAATCTTATATATTAACATAAAAAACCCCAAAGTCTTTCCCAAAAGCGAAAACAGAAATTCCTCCATCGACCGGAGGATTCCCGAACCACACCTGTGGAATAATATAGTCACTGTTTTGTCGTTTACAATCCGTCAGATGCGATTTCCGTCAGGACGCACCAATCCCCCAATCCACAGAGGCCTTATTTAATTTAACTGGATTATCTATATGTGACGAATATCACAACTTGTCAAGAGATGTCTCCCACCGGCTCCTTGATCGACCCCCCGATTGACCAAATTGACCCGATTTTCTCCGCTCCCTCCCCCCGTCAACCTCTCCTTCACCCTCTGAGCCTATCGCCGCTCCCATCTTCTCGATGAAGCCCTCCGACGATATCGACGCGGCGCCGCGCCGCTCGGACGCCCTGACGACCTCCTTGTCCGACGTCACTACCACCCGCTCCACCCCCGCCGCCTTCTCCACCAGCTCCACGATGACGTCGTCAGCCCTCTCATCCCTTTTCGTAAAGATCACGTTTATCCCGGCGCTCCTCTCGACTCCCCTCTCGACCCCGCCGGCTTCCGCCGCGTCAAAGACCACGGTAACGGCATGGCCCCTGACCTTCCGATACCTGACCAGGTCGTTGATCAATCCCCCTCGGGCCGCCTTCATCTTCCTACCTGGAACGGCGCCGTATTCCGCCGCGGTCATAATCACGTTGTATCCGTCGATGATTACGTGCACTTCAATCCCCCTCGACCTACTGTTTAGATTAAACCCGTCGAGCCCCGCTCATAAGCCCCATCAACTTAATAAATACTGTTTTAGTCTCCCTCCTCAAGTCGTCGAAGCTCCCGGAGTTGTCGATAACGAAGTCCGCCCTCCTCTTCTTCTCCTCGAGGTCCATCTGCTTGTCTACCCTGTTTTCCGCATCTTCACGGGAAAATCCGTCCCTCGCCATAAGCCTCTCTATCTGCGTCTCCCTATCTACGTAGACTACGACAACCACGTCAACGATGGCGTCCGCCCCGGACTCGTAAAGGAGGGGTATATCGAGAACGAGCGGCCCTTTAGGTTTAGAATTTCGGTAGTCATCGATCTCCCGCTGGATCTCCCTGAAGACCTCCGGGTGGACTATGGCGTTCAGATCGTTGAGGGCCTTTCTGTCGTTAAAGACGACGTCCCTCAGCTTTTCCCTGTCGAGGATTCCGTCATCTGTGATTACCCCGTCCCCGAACCTCTCCACAATCGCCTCAAGGGCCGGCCTTCCCGGCTCCACGACAACCCTTGCGAGAATATCCGAGTCGACGATTTTGGCTCCAAGCTCAGCCAAGATCTTCCCCGCACTGCTCTTGCCGCTGGCGATTCCCCCCGTGAGACCTACAATAAGCATTATACATCCTCAATAGCAATAACAGTTTCAAAACTATCGAATCATTATAGCGCTCAACATCCTTCCGGTATTTTGCCCCTCCCTCCGATACGAGTAAAAGAGATCACCCCTGCAGCGGGTGCAAAGCCCGACTGAAAAGATGTTCTTTTCGGGCACTCCCGCCTCGCGAAGGAGAGATCGATTAAGACCGATGAGGTCGAACATGAACCGCCCACCCTCCGTCTCCGAGAGGTATTCACCCCCCGATTTGCATTTTTCATTGACCGCCGCCGCCACCTCCGGGCCCACCTCGTAACAGCAGGGGCCGATGGCCGGGCCTAAGACGACCACGATCTCCTCCGCCCTCGAGCCGAAAGAGTCTCCCATCGTCTCTACCGCAGCGGCGGAGATTCCTTCAAACGTCCCCCGCCACCCGGCGTGGATAGCCCCCACCGCGCCCCCTTTGACATCCGCCATCAAAATTGGGACGCAATCCGCCGTGAGCACAGCCAGGACCAAGCGAGGGATTTTGGTAACGACGCCGTCCGTCTTCATCCTCCCGAACATCTCTTCGCCCTCCGGCCTTTTGAATATGGGGGTCACCCTCGCCCCGTGAACCTGATCCATGACGAAGATGTCGGAGACAGCGACGCCAAAATGGTCGGCGGCGGCCTCGTAGCTCCTCGTTACCTTCGGGTCGTTTACTCCCTTCCTATCGAAGTCGAGCCCGCCGAATTGTTCCGGCCCGTTCCTCGTGGTAAATAAATAGTCGATTTTCCCGATTTTGTCAAGAAGATCGACTCCGACAACCTTCATCGATGACCACTCTTTAATATCAACCATCACTTCTCAATACCTTCAGAAGCTCCTCGATATCCCCCGGTACGCTGGACCTAAAGCTCATCTTCTCGCCGGTAACCGGGTGGTCGAATCCCAGTACCTTTGCGTGAAGGGCCTGTCTCTTGAGGGCCAAAACCGCCTTTTTGAGGCTTGGGCTTGAAAGCGTTTTCGCCGCCTTCATCGAGCCGTAGGTCCTGTCCCCGCAGACGGGGTGTCCCATGTGGGCCATGTGGACTCGAATCTGGTGGGTACGCCCGGTCTTCGGCCTCAGCTCGACGCAGGTCATCTGGGAAAACCTCTCGACGACCTTGTATTCGGTCACCGCCCTCCTCCCTGTGTCCCTGGAGGCGGTTATCCTCTTTCTGTCTTTCGGGTGCCTGGTGAGAAACGCCTCGATCCTTCCTGAATCGACGTTTATCCTCCCCCAGCAGACTCCTACATATATCCTCTCGGTCGTGTGGGCCCTAAACTGGGCGGACAGCCCCTCGTGGGCGACGTCCGTCTTTGCGACCACGAGAATCCCCGATGTGTCCTTGTCGAGCCTGTGGACGATCCCCGGCCTGTCCTCCGGTCCGCACTGGGAGAGGGGGATCCCCTTAAAAAGGAGGGCCGAGACCAAAGTCCCCCTATTTTTTCCGGCCCCCGGATGGACCACGAGGCCGGGGGGCTTGTCAACAACGACCAGGTCATCATCCTCGTAGACGATATCGATATCTATATCCTCAGGCTCAATAGCCTTTGCCTCATTGGGGGGAATCGAGACTTCGATCTCCTCCCCCGCCGAGAGACGCTTGCTCGGACGGCATCCTTTTCCGTCGACGTTGACGTTTTTGTCTTCAATAATTTTTTTGATTAGGGATCTGGAAAGGTCGTCAAGCTCATCTGCGAGGTATTTATCGAGGCGCCGGCCGTCCGCGTCTTCCGAAACCTTGAGGGTAAAAATACGATGAGCTTTTTTGGAGATAGGGGTGTCTTTTATTTTCTCATTTTGTATCTTCAAGGAATCTTAAATATTACATCTTATATTTTTAGCCTGCTGAACCATAATATCAACGATTGCAAGGTCATAGAAGTTGCTGTTTGCGGTTATCTCGGGAGCGACCCTGCTGAAATAGACCTTCCTTCCGCGCTCTATCTCCTTTTCCAGAAGGTCGAAGAGGTTGTCGTTAATAAGGCCCTCCTTGACCTTTTCTTTATTGTAGATTGTAATATCCGAGATTATGGTCCTTGCCAATCTCTTGGCCGCTTCCTGGTCGGTTATGAGATTCATTCTTAGTTTCCCCGGTTTTCACGACCTTGGTAACAAGATTTCAGACATATTATTGCAAAAAAACGATTGTATGTCAAGACATTAGAGTATGGGCACCGTGTGCATCAATGGAGCCTCTCCCCGGGGCCTATAGAATCCTCGAATCCAACCTCCCTTTGAAAGCTCTCGATGATTTTCTCCTTGCACCCGATGCAGAGAGTCGCCTCCATCTCAAAATAGACGTCTCTTTCCATCATCTCTTGATCTTTCTCATCTATTTGGGCGATGACTCCCTCGACATCCGAATCATCCTCATTGAGAACGCCGTCAAATCCGGCCTGGGATACAAGCCTAACCTTGTAAAACAATCCCCCGCTCAAGATCTCCTTACCGCATCTCTGACAAACTTGAACCGACATGGCTAAGTCCCCCCATGTATGCCTTCCAGGGCCTCCGCGACCTCCTCTATACCCACGTTTTCAGACGGCAAATCAAAACCCTCGTCCGCGAGTCTCCTTATCAAGACGAGGAACTCCGGGAGATCGATCTTCAACCTTTCCAATATCCCGTCATTGAAGAGGAATTTTATAGGGGGCCCGTAAAAGATTATCTCCCCCCCATCCAAAACCAGCACGATGTCCGAGAGGATCGCCTCGACGAGAGAGTGGGTAATAGAGAGCACCGTCAACCCCTCCCTCCTGTTCAGATCCCTGATCAGTCTTAAAATATCGCGCCTTCCCCTCGAATCCAGCATCGACGTGGCCTCATCAAGTATGAGAATTTTTGATCCCAAGACCAGTATCCCGGCTATGACGAGTCTCTGCTGCTCCCCGCCGGAGAGATGGTGGGGGGGCATTTTTTTAAGTTGAGACAGATTAAGCCTCTCAAGAGCATCCGAGACGCGCCCTTTCATCTCCGAAGTCGGGACGCTTTGGTTTTCGAGACCGAACGCTATATCCTCCTCAACAACTGCGGATACAATCTGGTTTTCCGGATTGGAGAAGACAAGCCCGACGTCATCCACCAATTCCTCCGGGGAGATCCTTTTCCCGGCCACCTCAACGGTACCGCTGTCCGGTGTAATCAGGCCCTTAACGATCTTAGCTATTGTGGTCTTGCCGGAGCCGTTCGGCCCGATGAGGGAGGCGTACTTACCTTTTGGTATGTGAAGATCTACGCCTTTCAAAACGTCGGTTTTTGCCCCCACCGCAGAATTGTAGGAAAGGTGGACATCAGAGAGGTGAATCAACTTCTCCCCCTGAATCGTCTGACGATCGACTCCTTGATATCTTCGACTATCATGTAAAGACATGGAATAATCAGAAGCGTCAGCACGGTGGCAAAGGTAAGCCCCCAGACGATCGATATGGCCATAGGCGCCAGATAGGGCTCGCTTCCGCCGAGTCCGAACGCCATCGGCCCGAGTCCACCGATCGTGGTCAAAGAGGTAAGTATGACGGGTCTGAGCCTCGTTTTCCCCGATTCGAGGACGGAATCGTAAAGGGACATCCCCGATTCTCTCGCCCGGTTGATAAAATCGACCAGGACAAGGGAGTCGTTAACGACGATACCCACAAGGGCCACGATCCCGATAACCGCAAGGAGGGAGAGCTCTATATCCATGATGAAGAGCCCCGCCACGACCCCTATAAAGGAAAACGGTATCGTAAAAAGGATAATGACCGGCTGTACGAAGGATCTAAAGAGGGCCGCGAGGATCACGTAGATGAGAAATATCGCGAGCCAGAAGGCCCTGACCATCGAATCGAGGGATTCCTGAGTGTCCTCGTATTCTCCGCCGTATTTAAATGTAACTCCGGGGAACTCCTTGCTCACGGTCCCGAATTTCTCAATGAGAAGCTTGTTTACGGCACCGGAGGTGATCTTCTCCTTGACCACATCCGCCGTTACGGTAATGTTCCTCTCCTTTTCGGAGTGGTATATCCTCAATATTCCCTCACCGTACACGATGTCCGAAAACGCCTTTATCGGGATTCTCTCACCGGACAGGTTCGGCACGGAGAAATTCATGAGATAGTCGCTGTTTTTGAACTCGTCGGCGTATTTCACAATAATATCTATTTTCTTATCACCACGCCTTATGTTCCCGGCATCCCCGCCGGAAAACGCGTGGCGTATCTCTGCCGCCACCGTCGCCACATCGAGGCCGAGGGAGCGCGCCCTGTGCTCATTGACGACCACGCGGATCTCGTCCTTACCCACCCTGAAGTTGTCATCGATATCCTTGACCCCTTCGATCTTACCGAGCTCCACCTTGATCTGCTCTGATAGCTTCCTCAGGACGTCGAAATCCTCCCCCCTTATCTCAACGGCCACCGCCGACCCTGTAGGCGGTCCACCGTGAAGCTCCGTGAATGTAATCGATGTGGGCCCCGGAATCAAGGAGGTTTTATCCCTCAAATCATTGATGATATTCTCCGCACCTATTTTTTCGTAGCCGTGCTCCGTAAGCTCTATCCAGAGCTGCCCTACATAAGAGCCCTGAATAGGGGCCTCGCCCGTCTCTATAAATCCCACAAGGGTTATCATTGCCGCAACGTTCTCCGACGCACCCTCGCTCTCCATCACTATCTTCTCAACCTCCTTGACAACCCGGTTGGTCTCTTCCAGATTTGAATTTACGGGATTGTATATATTGATCATAAACTGCTCGGCCCTTGCCTTCCCCATGAAGACAAACTCCATGGTCAGAAGCGCAAAGACTATGGTAATGACGGCAACGCCGAGGAGGCCCAAAAATATCATATAGCGTCTTCTCAAGAATCCGCCCAAAAGGCCGCCGTAAAATTCTCTCACCTTGTTGAACCACGCCCTGGCCTCCTTCGCCTTTTCATCCGTCTTTACCTTTACGAATTCCGCCAGGTGGGACGGGAGGATCAAAAAAGCCTCGAGAAGAGACGCCAAGAGCGTTATGATAACCACCTGCGGTATGACCTTCAAAAACTTTCCGGTTATCCCCACCATCATCAAGAGGGGAAGGAAGGCCGCTATGTTCGTGGAGATGGCGGCGGTTACGGGAAGGAACACCTCCTCGGTTCCGGTTATAGCCGCCTCCGAGGGGGAGAGACCCCTCTCCCTATATCGAAAGACGTTTTCCGCCACCACAATCGCATCGTCTACAACTATACCCAGAACGAGGATCAGCCCGAACATCGAGAGCATATTCAGGCTCATGCCCATATAATGCATAATTATTATTGCAAGGAGAAATGAAAAGGGGATACCCATGGCGGCCCAGAAAGCTACCCTCGACTCCAAAAAAGTGTATAAAACAAGCAGCACAAGGATAAGCCCGATAGCCCCGTTAAAGAGGAGAGTGTTCTGCCTCCTCACAACGTATTTTGAGATGTCCTGTACCAGAGTGATCCCCGCCCCCTCCGGCAGAAGTTTTTCCTCCTCCTTGACGAGCTCCTTTACCTCCTTGACGATATCGATAATATCGCCTTTCGCCTTCTTGTTGACAAAGATCGCAACGGTACGGGTGCCGTTGAGCCTTCCGATTATATCCTCTTCCTCGAAGGTCTCTACAACGTTCGCGATGTCTTTTACCTTTATCGTTCCGGTGGGAAGGGAGCGAATTACCACGCTTCCGATATCGCCTTTGTCCTCCACCTCCCCCATTGTCCTTAGAAGTATCTCTTTTCTCCCCTGGTCGAGGGAGCCGCCCGGAATATTGAGGTTTCTCTTTTTAATGGCGTTTATGATCTCGGTCATGGTGAGGTTTGCGGCCTCGAGTTTTCTCGGGTCTACCTGAACCCAGAACTCCTTGTCCCTGTAGGCCCACAGCTCCACGGTGCCTACACCGTCTATCAGCTCGATCCTCTTCTTCAGCCTGTCCGCTGAGTTCTGCAGATACTCCTCCGGGACGTCACCGCTGAGCCCCACCGTTATGGCGGGAAACTCGGCGCTTAATTTCAGATACTCGATATCATCCACGTCTTCCGGGAGGTCCTCTACCTTATCCACCTCGGTCTTTATGTCATTGAAGAGCTGATCGAGCTTTATCCCCTCGATATCGCTTTCCGCCTGGACTATGATCGTGGCGACCCCCTCCCTCGTCCTTGACTCCAGCTTTTTAATCCCGTCGACGTCCGCGATCTCCTCTTCTATCGGTTTGGTGACAACCTTTTCTATCTCCTCCGGAGACGCGCCCGGATACGGGGCGACGATTATAATGTAGCCGTAGGCGATTGCCGGGAAGACCTCCCGATTGAGGTTTCTCGCAAACATCACCCCGAGGATGAAGACCGCGATGGTAATCATATTTACCAGAACGGGATTTCTTACGGAAAATTTCGGTATCGACATTATTCCATCTCTTAAAAACAGCCGATTTTAGATCACCCTATTCTTCTGAGGATTTATCTATTACCAGAACCTCTGTGCCGTTTTTCAGGTTTTCCTTGCCGAGATCGACCACAAACTCTCCGGCCTTCAGTCCTGATAAGATCTCAACCTTTCCTTCGTCTATAATCCCTGTCGTCAATTTTCTTTTTCTGGCCGTATTCCCTCCCTCGACGACAAAGCAGTATGGACCAACCATACCCTCACTTTCAAATAGGAGCGTATCAAAGGGGATGTTAATCGCTTTCTCTTTCTCTTCAACAATTATGCGGATATCCCCGAACATCCCGGACATCAACAGACGATCTTCGTTTTTAAAGAATATCTCGACCGGGGCGGTTCTTGTATCCCTTCGAATAACAGGCGCCACTTTCGATACCTTGCCCCTGAAGACCTTGCCCGGAAAGGCGGGCACGGTAAGCTCCGCTTCCATCTCTTTCTTTATGGAGGCAAACTCGATATCCGTAACCTTTATCGAGACCTTTATTCCCCTTCCGCCGACTACCATGGAGAGCGGGGTCTGGGTTGTGGCAAGCTCCCCCCTGTCGAGATGGTTTATCGCAACGATACCGGAGATGGGAGATTCCACGACGACCGGCTTGAACTCGTCCCATGTCTCGGTTCTTTCAAGGAGAACCAGGGTCGAGCCCTTGGCCACCCTGTCGCCCTCCCTGTAGTTGTAGCGTATTAGTTTTCCCGGAACCACCGAGTAGACCGTCACCTCTTTCTCCGCATGGAGGTCACCGGTATAGAAGAGGGTTCTCCTCACCGTACCGTTTTTTACCTCTATTACCGTTACCGGATTTTTCTTTACCTCTTCCACTTTATCGGCAAACAATTTTGAATTCAGTATACGACTGACAACAAGCGCTAAAAAAAGGACGGCCAGAACCGCGACGACTATATATAATATTTTTTTGCTTCTCTTTTCCAATATCTTCCTCCAGTAAAAAGGAATAAAAAAAGACAAGTATTGTCCTTGCCTTCAATTCAGGTTAAATTTTCATGCCGACATCGATCATCTAACCCGCTCATCCCATTAAATACTTCTCCGCATCAGAATATTTCAATAAAAATGAGATTTTGTCCATTTGCCTTCCTCTATATATCCATTTAATTTATCCAGGATATACATCCCTACTACTATCTTATGTATCCCTCCCTCACTTTCCCTCCAGTGTCCGTTCATCCTCTACCCTACCATCCCCTCCCCCCCATTCTATACTCTCCCCCCTCTACCATCGGCACCGTTACTCCTTCACTTTTTTGCCGTCTTCTTGTCGGCCTTCTTTTCCTTCTTCTCGTCGGCCGCTTTATCTATGTCTTTGGCCATATCTTTGGCCGTATTTTTTGCCTTTCCCTTTACTTTAGACGTTGCTTTCGTCTTTTTATTTCCCTCTTTTTTTACTTTTTTCTTCTCTTCTTTCTTGGTCTCTTTCTTTACCTCTTTTTTAGCCTCTTTCTTGACCTTCTCCTTCTTCTCTACGCTCTCCTTTGCCTTCTCCTTATCTGCCTTGGCGGCTTTGACCGGCTTTGCCGCCGGGGCTTTTTTCTTTTCCTTCTCTTTTCCCTTCTTTTTTTCCTTCTCTTCGGGGATAAGCTCGATTATGGCCATACGGGCGTTGTCTCCCGTTCTCCTTCCCAGCTTCATTATCCGGGTGTACCCCCCTTTCCTGTCCTTGAATCTTTCGGCGTATTCATCGAAGACTTTTTCGACAACCTTCCTCTTTCTTATGAACGACAAGGCCTGCCTGCGAGCGTGGAGGTCTCCCCTTTTGCCGAGGGTAATCATCTTCTCGGCATAACGCCTGAGCTCCTTTGCCTTGGCCTCCGTGGTCTCGATCCTTTCATGATCCAAAAGCGACGTGGCCATGTTTCTCATCAGGGCCTTTCTGTGGCTTGTGTTCCGCCCGAGTCTCCTTCCAGCTTTCTGATGGCGCATATCTTTATATTCCTCTCACGAACTATAATCTCCCGACCCCCCCTTAACCTATCCCCGACCCTTAACTTATCTCCCTAAATACATTTGCTACAAATATTCCCCGATAAATATAGCTCAATCCGACAACTTTCACCCCCCCCCCGCCCAAATCCCCCTTAAATCCTGCCTTTACCTACTCGGAAAAAGTCTTCTTCTCCTCCGATTCGGTAAGGTCTTCCGGCGGCCAGTTTTCCAGCTTCATGCCGAACCTCAGGCCCATTTCGTTCAAAATCTCTTTTATCTCGTTAAGCGATTTTCTGCCAAAGTTCTTCGTCTTCAACATCTCGATCTCGGTCTTTTGCACGAGGTCGCCTATATATTTTATGTCGGCCTTTTTGAGGCAGTTTGAAGACCTGACGGATAGCTCGAGCTCGCTGACCGGTCTCAGCAGGTTCTCGTTCAGCTCCTCCCTCTGCTCCTCCACCTCCTCCAGATCTTCCTCTGCATCTTCAATGAAGTTGATAAAGATGTTCATATGCTCTTTCAATATCTTCGCCGCAAGGGCGATGCTGTCTTCCGGCAAGACGCTTCCGTCGGTCCAGACCTCGAGATTCAGCTTGTCGTAATCGGTTCTCTGGCCTACCCTCGCCGAGGTGACGGTGAAGTTAACTTTTTTAATGGGCGAAAAAACCGCATCGATGGGAATCGTTCCTATTGGCTCATCCTCTTCCTTGTTCCTCTCCGCCGGGACGTACCCCCTCCCCCATTTGACCTTCATCTCCATCTCGATCTTGCCGTCCTTTGAAAGGGTGGCTATATGTTGATCCGGATTGAATACCTTCACCGAATCGTCACATATAACGTCTCCCGCCTTGACCACACAGGGGCCCACGGCGTCGATCCTGACGGTCTTTGGACCCTCATCGAAGAGCTTGAACCTTATTCCCTTTATATTCAACAGAATATCCGTTACATCTTCCACAACACCGGGAATCGTAGTATACTCATGAAGAACATCTTTTATCTTGACCGAAGTGACGGCGGCCCCCATAATAGAAGAAAGGAGTATTCTCCTCAAGGAATTCCCGATGGTAATGCCGAATCCCCTCTCGAAGGGCTCGGCCGCGAACTTGCCGTAGAACTCGTTGATTTCGTCCGAGTCCGCCAAAAGCTTCTTAGGTTTTATCAACTCTCGCCAGTTGGCTTGAATAGTACTACCCATAAAACCTCCCAGTCCTGAAGAACTATCCTCATACGGATACTTTGATCCTACTTCGAGTATAGCTCTACAATGAGGTTTTCCGATATCGGCATAGTCAGCTCTTCCCGTGAAGGCAAGGCCTTTATGGTACCGGTAAAGGAATTTTTATCGTAATCGAGCCAGGATGGTATCCCCCTTCTGGCCACGGTTTCGAGAGAATCGAGGATTCTCTCTATCTTTCTGCTCTTTTCCCTAAGCTGTATTTTATCGTCGGGACTCGTCAAGAACGAAGGGATGTTGACCTTCCTCCCGTTTACCAGAAAATGGCTGTGTCGGACAAGCTGTCTAGCCTCGTTTCTGGAGCTGGCAAATCCCAGGCGATACACCATGTTGTCCAGCCTTCTCTCCAGAAGTACCAGGAGGTTCTCCCCCGTAATCCCCTTGATCCTCTCAGCCTCCTTGAAATAACGGTGAAACTGGCTCTCCAGTACACCGTACATCCTCTTTACCTTCTGCTTTTCCCTGAGCTGATTTCCATATTCAGAGAACTTGGTCCTTCCCTGACCGTGCTCACCGGGGGGATAATTGCGCCTCTCGATGGCACACTTCTCTCCGAAGCACCTGTCGCCCTTTATAAAGAGCTTCATCCCCTCTCTTCTGCAGAGCTTACACACCGGACCCCTATATCTTGCCAAATCAAACCTCCGACTATCTAATACCGCATTTGATAAACAATACTCAGACCCTTCGCCTCTTGGGCGGCCTGCATCCGTTATGAGGGATCGGCGTCACGTCCTTTATCACGTTCACCTCGAGTCCGGCCGCCTGAATGGCCCTCAAGGCCGCCTCCCTGCCGGCGCCCGGCCCCTTGACGTAAACGTCGACCGTCTTCATCCCGTGCTCCATCGCCTTTTTGGCGGCGTCGGTTGCGGCCTGCTGCGAGGCAAACGGAGTGCTCTTCCTGGACCCCTTGTATCCCTGCATCCCGGAGCTGGACCACGTCAGGACGTTTCCGGAAAGATCGGTGATGGTGACGATGGTATTGTTAAACGTAGACTGAATGTGGGCTATTCCCACATTGACGTTCTTCTTCTCCTTCTTCTTCCTGACTACTCTCTTACTTTTTGCCATTTATTATTCCTGTAATCTATGTCTTTCTCTTTATCTTTACCTTCTTGGGCCCTTTTCTGGTTCGGGCGTTGGTGGAGGTTCTCTGCCCCCTGACGGGAAGCCCCTTTCTGTGTCTCAAGCCCCTGTAGTTTCCCAGATCCATGAGCATCTTCACGTTCATGGACCGCTCTTTTCTTAAGTCTCCCTCAACGGTGTATTTGGAGGTTATTATCTCCCTTATGGTGGTTATATCCTTATCCGTCAGGTCATCGGTCTTGAGATTAAAATCTATTCCGGACTCTTCCAATATCTTTTTCGACACGGACTTGCCTATGCCGTATATATATGTAAGTCCGACAATTATCCGCTTATTCTTGGGCAGGTCCACCCCAGCTATTCTTGCCAAAGCTTTACCCTCCTTTTACAGTTATCCCTGGCGCTGTTTGTGCTTCGGGTTTTCGCATATTACCCTGACAACGCCGTTTCTTTTTATA
>Ga0180431_10000682_pt1 | contig 48571 bp, 42 predicted proteins | sample SS_ome_11_FD_132459 | JGI IMG/M metagenome (GOLD analysis project Ga0180431, IMG submission 132459) | Hypersaline lake sediment archaeal communities from the Salton Sea, California, USA - SS_1_MS_1 metaG | ecosystem: Environmental > Aquatic > Non-marine Saline and Alkaline > Hypersaline >... | reverse complement strand
TTTTTCCAGATACTGGTCATTATCGGATTCATCATAATGGCGGTGGGCTCAATGGTGGAGATATAAGGGAAGCTGAACTGCATGTATCAGTCCGCCGGTTAGAGCAAACCGGGCCGGCAGGTTTAATACAAAATTTTTCGTGCACCGTTCCGGGTATCACCCTTCTCTGATAGGCATGGCCTGTGAGGAGAGATCACGAAGGGTACGACATCAGTACTTTCCATCGACAGTGAAACGGTACTGAGGAGTTTTCCGCCTCATCACCTCTTCTGCTGCTCCCTCATTGACCTCACGCGCAGCCCGGCCAATGAACTCGAGCGATTCCTTCTCATCGATGGTGATTATCTTTCCGTTTTCGTAGATAACCCTCCCATCGACCATGGACAGCACCACTTCGTCCCCCCGTGCGGAGAGAACGAGATTGGGCACGAGATTCCGCACCGGATCCCTGAGCACCGGAGCCAGGCTCGGCCTCTGCAGATCGATGAGGATGATATCCGCCCGCTTGCCGGCCTCGAGCGAGCCTATTATATCATCGAGACCGAGCGCCCGCGCGCCATCAATGGTCACCAACCGGAGCGCCTGCCACGCGGGGAAGAAGGCGGGATCACGCCGCTTCATCTTCATCGCCAGTGCGGCTATCTTCATCTCGCTGAAGAGGTTGACGCCGTTGTTGGAGCTCGTCTCATCGGTGCCGAGACAGACCCTTCCTCCAGCCTCGAGAAAGACATCGGCGGGGGGCAGTATACCGTCACAGATGAGGAGGCTCGAGGGGCAGAAGGCCATTGCTGCGCCCGATTCGGCTACCTCCCTGACCTCATCATCGGTGCAGTAGATGAGATGCGCCACAATGAGCCGGTCGGAGAGAAAGCCCAGATCCTGCAGGAATTGAACCGGCCGCTTCCCGTACCGGAGCTCTACCTGCCGCATCTCCCGCTCATCCTGGGCGAGATGCATATGCACCCGCAGATTGTGCTTTTCCGCAAGCGCATAAATCTCACCGAAGAGCTCGACGCTGCAGTAATCGGCAGCCTGCGGGCCGAGCATCACCGATATCCTCCCCTTCGCCTTTCCGTTCCAACTCTCGATGAGCTCGATGTTCTCCTGCAATCGCTGCCTGCCGATATCCTCGTCGAAGGGGAGGAGCTCCCCATCCCGAATGGTGCTCTCAACGGGAGGCACCTGGCTGATAAGGCTGCACACGCAGGCGCGGATGCCGACACGCTCATAGAAGGGGAGCACCAGCGGCATCGCCGGTCCGATGTCGCAGAAGGTGGTGGTACCTGCCCGAATGGCCTCGATTGCAGAGATCTGTGCCCCCGCTTCGACCGCTTCAATGGTCATATTGCTGAAAAAGGGATCCATGCCGATATGCCAGGAGGGAGCATCCTGTCCAACTCCCCTGAGGAGCGCGATGACCGTATGCAGATGTCCGTCGATGAAGCCGGGTAGCACCGCCATACCCTTTGCATCGATCACCCGCTTCGCGCGGCAGGTTTTCCTGAGCTCATCGGTTCTGCCCACGGCAGCGATGCTGTTTCCCGCTATGGCCACTGCGCCCTTCCCGATATATCCGACCCCGTCACCACACATAGTGAGAAGATCCCCATCTTCGATGAGAATATCAACTGTCTCCATCTCGTTTCACCACTCTCCTGAGCTACACGGCGCTGTATACCGGCTCGCCGCCGATAATGGTCTTCACAACCCGTATGCTCACAATCTCATCCGGCTTCACCCGAACCGGATTCCGGTCGAGCACGACAAAATCGGCCCGCTTCCCTTCCGCGATGCTCCCCTTCACCGACTCCTCGAACTGCGCGTAGGCCGCGTCGATGGTGAACATCCTGACAGCCTGCTCGGGAGTGACGCACTCCTGCGGTTCGAATCCCTCTCTGGTCACGCAGCACTGCAGGGCGTGGAGGACGTCGATTGACTCGACGGGAGCGTCGGAGGCGCCGGCGACCCTCACCCCGGCTTCGAGGAGCGAGCGGAAGGGATAGACCCACTTGAGCCGCTCCTTCCCGAGACGGCGATGGAGCCAGTCCTTCTCGGAGTGAATAAACATCGGCTGCACTGATGCGACGATTCCAAGGCGCGCCATATCGGAAATCACTTCCGGATCGAGAACCGACGCGTGCTCCAGGCGGTGCCGGTGATCGGCCCGGGGATACTCCCGCAGGAGCCGTTCGTAGAGATCGACACAGGTCCGGTTCGCCGCATCCCCAATGGCGTGAATGGCAATCTGGAAATTCGCCCGATGGGCATCCACCATAACGCGATAGAGCTCGTCTGCGCTCACCTTGAGATATCCCCGCGTTTCGGGGTAGTCAGCAAAGGGCTCCCGCATGAACGCCGTTGCCGACCCGAAGGTGCCGTCGGAGTGCAGCTTGATAGCGCCGACCCGCCTCACACCGAATGCAGGCTGATGCAGGGGTGACTTCAAAAGCTCCGTCGCCGTATCGATATCGGTTGTGGTAATCAGCGAGTAGAGATTTATCTTTACATATTCGAGGAGCATCTGCATGAGGGGGACATCGTAGGCGCCGACGGCGCCGGCCGGTCCCTCTTCGTCGGTCTGGAGGATTATCCCCGCAGAGGTTATGCCGAGTCGAGAGAGGCGGTTGAAAGATAGTTGGGCGCCCTCGATAATGGTCTTTTCATCGGGAAGGGGCATCTTACTGAGAACGAGGGGGACCGCATTCTCGCGGAAAGGGCCGGCGGGTGAGCCGTCAGGCTCGCGGTCGATGGTTCCCCCGTCGGGATCGGGTGTCTCGCGGGAGATTCCCGACGCCTCGATTGCCATGGTATTCGCAATCACCATATGGCCGTCGTGCCGCACGACAAGCGCCGGGCGCCCGGGACAGGCCCTATCGAGATCGTGCCGCGTCGGGACCTGCGGCCTGTCAAATGACTGCTCGTCGAAGTTGAGCCCCAGCACCCAGAGCTCCGGTTCCTTCTCCCGTTCGGCGGCGCCGAGCTTCTCCTGCAATTCCTTCATGGAGCCGATGCCGTGCAAATTTATGTTCATATCGAAATATACCATCAGGAGGGGATGGAGATGGGTGTCGATAAAGCCGGGGAGCATGGCATTCCCCTTGAGATCAATCGACTGATAGCCGGAGCCGAGAATCGATTCGCAGTATGATTTTGAACCCACGCCCAGAATCTTCCCATTGGAAACGGCGACCGCCTCCGCGGAGGGATTCCTGCCGTCAACTGTGTAGATGTCACCGCCGTAATAGAGCTGTTCACCATCATTCATTATTGCGATCCTCCCTGCCATTGAGATGGAATGACGCTGCACATAGCTCTACAGCGATGCAGAGGTATCGTCAAGGAATAAAATACCCGAATGAGGATTCAGCGTACCGCTGTCACACGCTGCAGCAGGAGCACCAGTGGGTGGCGGCCGTTTTCGAAAACCTACGAGCCATGCCGGGCTTTTTCCCGAAAGAGCCTGACCATCTTTCGCTGCCAGAAGTTGTTCATCGATGGGTGTATCCTGTACAGCCACCAGGGGATGAGATCGTAATAGGGGAAGGCGATGAGTCCCTTATTCCGTTTTACTCCCTTGATGATCTTTTGCGCAGCTTTTTCTGGGGTTATCTGTTTCATGATATATGAATTAAACACATCCCGATCCGCGTTGAAAATCGTGTATGATTTTTTCATCTCCGTCTCGACGCTCCCCGGGCAGGCAACGCTTATCTTTACCCCGAAATCGGCCGCCTCCGGCCTGAGCGAGAGGCTGAAGCCGACAACGGCATGCTTGACCGCAGCATAGCCGGTCGCAAGCGCGAAGGGGAATAGGCCGAATACCGACGATACGTTAACGATATGGCCGAAACCCTGTTCACGCATGACCTCATAGGAGCTCATCGTTCCGTTTATCACGCTCCAGATGTCGCTCTCGATAAAATTCTTCCAGTGATCGAGGCCCATATCGCGGAACTCGCCGAACATTATGATTCCCGCATTGTTGAACATGTAATCGAGCGGCCCCTCCTTCGCCACGCTTCTGATGAGCTTTTTTACCGAGTCGCTTTTCCGCATGTCGCAGATCTCGGCGCGGGCCCAGCCGCCATTCCCCTTGATGGCATCCGCTGTTTTCCCGGCGCCAGCACGGTTTATGTCGGCAATCACAACGCGGGCCCCGCATCGAGCCAGCCCATAGCAGAGCTCCCGGCCAATCCCCGCTGCGCCTCCCGTGACAACGGCCATCTTATCCTTGAATATTTCCATCGGCATCCACCCTCGCTCCAAATATTTGTCCCGGCTTTTTTATTCCCCTCCGGAGGTCTTATACTTCTGCTCCAGCTCCTGATAGAAGGGAACGCCGAGGAAGTTGTTGAGCTCGATGAAGGACTGTATCCAGTCGCCGAAATCCCGCTGCCTGCCGGTCTCCTTGAGCAGCTTCACTTCCTCGATGCAGCCGGTGATTGCCGCGGCGAGGCAGAGCCCCGGATAGATGACAACGGCGAAGCCGAACTGCCTGATCTCCTCAACGGAGAAATTGGGCGTCCGCGGCCCGAGGTTGAGGAGATGCGGCTTCTGCGGAAGGAGCCTCGGGATCTTCTCCACCTGCTCCCGCTCGACCGGCGCCTCGATGAAGAGAATGTCGGCGCCCGCCTCGGCGAACATCTGCCCACGCTCGATGGCGTGATCGAATCCGTGCGTCGCGATGGAATCGGTTCTCGTGATGATCAGAAAATCGGGATCGCGGCGAGCATCAACCGCCGCCTTTATCTTCCCCACCATTTCGTTGGCATCGATGACCTTCTTCCCCGCCATGTGGCCGCACCGCTTCGGCCAGACCTGATCCTCGATGTGAATGGCGGCTATCCCCCCCTTCTCGTACTCCCGCACCGTACGGACCACATTGATTGGATTCCCGTAGCCGGTATCCGCATCGGCGATGAGCGGTATGTCGATGGCGTCGGCCATTCGGGAAGCGTTTTCCACCATCTCGGTCATGGTGAGCAGCCCGAGATCCGGAAAACCAAATCGTGAAGCTGATGTTCCATAGCCGGTCATGTAGACGGCCGGGAATCCCTGCGCCTCGGCTATTTTTGCCGTCAGGGCATCGTAGGCGCCCGGTGCCTGCACCAGCTCTCCTCTCTCAATCATGCCTTTCAATTTCGCGCGCTTTTCCATTTTTCCCACCCTTGCAAGATGAATTTTCGCATGCCTTCATATCCCTACGGCACGATAAAAAAACAGCCTCTATGAATTACCGCCATAGAGAATTCCGTGAGCGCAGCCCGTAGCCGCCGAACAGTTACGGCTTCTTCCCCCCCATCCGCTCCTTCAGAAGCTCGAGGATCCCCCCCCTGCCGAGTATGCTGATCATCTCATCGGAGAGAGTCTCGGCTTTGAGCGCTCTCTTCTTCGTCCTGTTTTCAACTGAAGCTTCGGGAATCCCTATGCGGGCGACATCGCCGTTCTCGAAGGCATCATGCACACCGGCGCAGCTTATAATCGGGAGGCCGATGGCGACGGCATTCCGGAAAAAGATGCGCGCGAATGACTCCGCCACGATGCAGCTTATTCCCAGCTCTTTGATGGCGGCCGGCGCATTCTCCCGGCTCGAGCCGCAGCCGAAGTTCTTACCAGCAACGATGACATCCCCCTTTTTAACCTCTTTTACAAAATCGGGATTCACGCTCACCAGCACGTGCTTGACCACCTCCTCCATCGGCGCGTCCAGGTACTGCCCGGGAACGATGAGATCGGTGTCGATATTATCCCCGAATTTCCAGACCCTTCCCTCAAATGGTTTCATATATCTCCTCTTGTCAGTATCTCATAGGATCTTTCGACAGGATTAACAGGATTATCATGATTTATAAATTATTACCAAACTGAAAAAATTCCGTTAATCAGTGAAACGATCTCAATTCAGTGTCAGTTTCGATCTGTCATTCTCGCCTTCAATCCACAAGCACCCCGAATGAAAATAAATTGCTTCGTCGCTGAAGATCCTCGCAATGACAGAGCGGTACTTCAACGAATCATCACTGTGTAAAAAACACTTATAACCGCATAGCATCTCAATCAAGTTATTATTATGTGCACTCTCCAATCAAAGTATTTCAAAACTTCTTTCAATAACTGTTCTTTGTACTGAAAACATCATCATTTTTTATCCTGTAAATCCTGTCTCATTCTTTCCGTTTCACCTGTCACCCGTCACCGGTTACCCGTTACCGATTACCTGTTGCTACATCTCCCTCGGATCGGCGATGTATCCCTTTACCGCCGAGGCGGCAACCGTCGCCGGCGAAGCCAGGTACACCTCCGCCCTGCTGCTCCCCATCCTCCCCTGAAAGTTCCGGTTGGTGCTGGATACGCACCGCTCTCCGGAAGCGAGCAGGCCCAGGTGAGCGCCGAAGCAGGGGCCGCAGCTCGAGTTCAGTATGATGCCCCCCGCATCAACGAGCGCGGCGAGGGTGCCATCGTCCAGCGCCTGCCGGTAGATCGCCCATGAGGCGGGGATCACCAGGAGGCGGACATTCGGGTGCACCTCCCTCCCCCTAAGAATATCAGCCGCCATCCTGAGATCCTCAAGCCTCCCGTTGGTGCAGGAGCCGAGCACCGCCTGCTGAATCTCGATGCGCTCGAGCGCCGACACCGGTTTCACATTGTCGACCGAATGGGGAAGCGCCACCTGCGGCTCCAGCACCGAAACATCGACCTCGTGGGTTTCGGCGATACCGGCATCACTGTCAAAGCGGATATCCTCAATGTCCCCGTCGAATCGCTCCGCAAGGAATTGCCGCGTCTTCTCGTCGGTCTCGAAAATGCCGAACTTTGCGCCGATCTCCACGGCCATGTTGCTTACCGTCATCCGGCCGGCCACGCTCATCTCCCCGGCGACGGGACCGGTGAACTCCACCGACTTGTACTGCGCCACCTCGGCGGTGTGCTTACCGGCTATGTGGAGGATGATGTCCTTTGAGGTGACGGGGTGCCTCATCGTACCGTTCATGACGAAGCGCACGGTCTCCGGAACCCTGAACCAGAGGTTTCCCATGGCCATCGCGTAGGTCATGTCGGTAATGCCGATGCCGGTGGAAGCCACCCCCAGCGCGCCGTAGGTGCAGGTGTGCGAATCGGTGCCCACGACCAACTCGCCCGGGAGCGCATGCCCCTTCTCCATCATAACCTGATGGGCGATGCCCGCCCGCTCTCCATAGTAGTGTTTTATCTTATACTGATTGACGGCAGCCCGAACGAACTGATGGATCGATGCGGCTCGCTCCGTCGGCGCCGGGACGTAGTGGTCGAGAGTGACGACAACCCTGTCCGGGTCATCGAGCTCATGTATGCCGGCGCCGCTGAGGTTCAGATAAACGGCCGCGAGGGCTTCGTGGCACATGAACTTGTCGATCCGGGCTGTAACGTACTCGCCCGGTTTGACGGCATCCTTTCCCGATGCGCGCGCCAGTACCTTTTCCGCTACCGTCATTGCCATGCTTCACTCTCCTCTATGCCATTTTATCGAATGTAGTAAACAGATGGATTCGTTCCCTTCTCGGGAAGGAGCTGGTACCCGTACCGGCTCTTGATGAGCCGGGAGACTTCGCTCTCAGGGTCATCGAGATCGCCGAAGACCCGGCAGCTCGTCGGGCAGGCTTCCACACATGCAGGTTCCTCTCCCCGCCTGAGCCTGTCAATGCAGAAATTGCATTTCTGTACAATCCCCCTGTGGCCCCTGAGCTCATCAACGCCGTAGGGTATCGGAGTATCGGGGAAATAGTATCGCTCTTCGTCGATAAAGGTCCGTGCGTCATAGGGACAGGCCGCCATGCATGCCTTGCATCCTATGCACTTGTCGTAGTCAATGAGAACCAGGCCGTCCTCGCTGATAAAGGTCGCGCCGGTGGGGCAGACCTTTTCGCAAAGGGGATCCGCGCAGTGATTGCAGAGAACCGGCAAGAATATTCGTGAGGCATTGGGAAACTTTCCCGTTTCCTTCTCCAGCACCTTGCACCAGAAGACGCCCGGCTGCGTGCCGTGCTCGGCCTTGCAGGCCATGGTGCAGGCATTGCAGGAGATGCACAGCTTGAGATCGATGACCATGCCGTATCGTGCCATGTTATTTCTCCTTGTAAATTTTTACTTTCGCGCAGGAGTCCAGCTGCCCGGTCAGCGTTCCCACCATATTCCAGTCGAGCGCCAGGAGGGCGTTATGGTTTATCCCCTTCCCCTTCGCAATCTTCTTCTGTCGGGCCCACTGGCCGAAATGGCCGCCGAGGGTTGCCACGACCTCGGGATGAACACACTCGGTAACCCTGACCTTCCCCTTCACCGTACCCGTTCTCGACGCAACGCATACGGTATCGCCATCGCAAATCCCCTTCCGCTTCGCCGTCGCGGTATTGAGGAGTATATGGTAATCCAGTCTGCTGTGCGTGCTCACATCATCAACCCAGGGGTTGTCGGCGCTTATGGAATAGTTGTGCAGGGGGAGCCTGCTCGAGCTGACAAAGAGATCGTATTCCTCCGAGGTGTCCTCATAGGCCGGACAGGGGCGCCAGTCGGCCAGCGGCTGATAGTGCGACACATCCCACCAGTCCATTCCCAGCTCGCGGGTTACCCGCTTCACCTCCTCCCCCACATCGAGGAGGTGCTCCAGATAGATGGGCACCCGCGCATCGGTAAATGGAGTGGAATAGCATTCGTGCAATTGTTTCTTGCCCATATTCACCACCGGCTTCTCCGGGGTGAAGATCTCATCAGAGGTATCGCCGGCCAGCATGGAAAAGAGCTTCCCCTGCCGATTGTTTATCTCCTTCATATCATAACGGGTGTTCGGGTCGAGCTTCAGCGGCTCCATCATGTGCAGCATGGTTACATTGTTCAGCTCGGCGTTCAGCTCGGGGAGTATGCCCAGCCGATCGCCGAGCTCAATCATCACGTCGAGCCAGCTCCTGACGCCGGGAGGCGGATCGACCACCGGCTGCACGGTCTGAAAGTACCAGTCGCCGGGCCCCGGCCGCTGAAAGCCGGCGGGCTGATTTGCCGGCAGAAACCAGTACCGCTCGAGATCGTGCGCCTCGGGGAGAACGATATCGGCAAACTCCAGCGTCTCATCAATTTTAATGCCGAATCCCAGAATGAAATCCAGCTTCCTGAACATCTCGGCGAGCTTTTTCGGATCGTTCTGGCCTATCATCGGATTGGTCCGGCATATGATCATCGTGTCCGGCTTGTAGGGGATGCCGAACTTCTCTGGCTCCAGTATGGAGAAGCAGGGTATGCCGGGAAGAAATCCCGAGAGGGGAAAGAGCCCCCGCAGATTGAGCGATTCGGGAGCTTTCACCTCGTTGGGCGGATAGGGTGACATGAAGCAGGCGAAGGAATCGTATCCCTGAATGAGATTATAGTACATATTGGAGGTGAGATGACCGTCCCGTCCCTTGAACATCTTCCACAGCTCCACCGGACCGTGCGGATTCGTTCCCAAGAGACCGCCGGGGGTGTTCAAATTCCCGACAACGATGTTCAGCAGCTGCAGGGAGAAAACATTGAAGAAGCCGTTCTTGTGATGGGTCACTCCCCGCTTGAATTCAACCGCTGCCGGCCGATAGGGCAGTGTCTGCCCCTCCATCTGCATGGTGCTGCCGATGCGGGCCGCTTCGCCGAACTCCTTCGCGAGCCGCCGGATTGTCTCCGCCGGCACCGTGCTGATCTCGGCAACCTTCTCGAGAGGATAGTGTTTCCTTACATGCTCCTTGAGGAGATCGAAGGAGGGACGGCAGCTCTTTCCGGCAACCTCATAGCTCCCCTCGAGCGCGAAATCACCGATGTCATCGGCATCGTACACGGCAGCGCGCTGTTTCAAAGCATCCCACACCATCGGTTTACGGCTCTCAGCATCACGCACGTAGCGGCCGCTTCCGTCTATCAGGTAGGGCGCATTGGTTTTATTCTTCAGGAATTCAGCATCGTACAGGCCCAGCTCGTTGAGCAGCACGTTGAGCATGCCGAGGGCCAGCGCGGCATCGGTTCCCGGCCTGATGGGAATCCATTCATCCGCCTTGGCGGCCGCCACGCCGCATACCGGATCGATGACGACCAGCTTCGCCCCCCGGCGCCTCGCATCGGCCATCCCCGCTATCGCCTCAAGCGGATTGTTGTTGACCCCATGGCCGAGCTGCGAGCCCCACAGCACAATATGATTGCAGTAATCGAGGTCAATCTCCGAGTTGATGGTCCCCAGGGTGAGAAAGAAGGTTGTGTGGAGGCCGTTCCCGCAGGAGACGTTGTAGAACTGATCGTTGGGCGTGCCGTAGGCTTTCGAAAAGGCCTGAGCGATATGGAAGTTGCAGAGGTCAAAGTTGAGTATCACCAGTTTCCGGGGATCCTCATCGCGGACCTTCTTGAGCTTCGAAACCACGATATCCATCGCCTCTTCCCAGCTTATCTCCTCCCACTGCGGATCGACGCCGATTCCCTTTTCGGGATTCCTTCTTCGAAGGGGCGTTGTCACCCGCTCGGGATTGTACAAATCGGCAAGCCTTGACTTCCCCTTCCCGCATATCTTTCCCTTCGAGCTGGCAACAGCCGGATCGCCCGTAATATCAACTACCTTCCCATCCTTCTGATGAACGCGGATGGCACAGATGTTGAAGCAGGCATTGCAGGATGTCGCTACCCAGCTCTCATTTTTCTTTTCCTTGACTGACGTATCCATTGACAAGCCCCCTTTCCTGAATTTCGCTCGTGCTCACATGAGCGGTTCAAAAACTCCAACCTTGAGAATGGCATATCGAAAGGCGAAATCGCCTATGAGCCTCAGCAGTGTCATGAGAAACAGCGCTATCAGGGCAATCATCTCCCAGCCGGGTGAAAAATAGAGATATGCGGTAATGATGAGCGGAATCAGAAGCCCAAGGACCACTGCGTTTCCCCAGAAGAGGAGCCGGTGCTGGCGCGAGAGGAGCCGTACCGACTCCCGAGCCGCATTGGTCGAGCCGGACATAACCATGACATAGGCGATGCTGAAGATCAGGGTTGTTAAAAGTAATCCCCCTTCGATCTCAAGCATTCTCATGGTGAGATCGAGACTCCTCCCCGAAAGGATCAGGAGAAAGAGGACAAAGGATAATCCAGACGTGGCAGCATGGAAGAGGAAGAGCACCGGAACGAGCGGCGTATTCCAGAAGGGGATGGGTGTCATCGACGAAATCAGGAATCCCGAATAGAGAATGGTGAGAAGCGCAAAAATGACCGCCAGACCTTCGATAATCGTCACATAGGCGGTCCCCCGGTAATCGGGAAAGAGAAGAGGAAAGACGAGAATCAGGAAAGCAAAGAATCCCGCCCCGCCGATGAATATCGATCCGCGGCTGATCCAGGAGCTCCTCGTTCGCCAGAGAATCCGCCATGCCCGCATCGGCCGGCCCAGGTCGAGCATGAGCGCAAGAGAGCCGAGAACGATGAAGGCGAAGCCGACCGCCATCCCGGGCAGGTGGCCCAGCAGAAGCCCCCACAGAAAGGTCGCCGCGCCGATGCCTTCAATGACGAAGCTCAGGGCAACGAGCACATTGAATTCACGGTTTACACGAAAATCGATGACAAATTCACTCATAATCCTCCTCCTCTACAAATTATATTCCTATCAGAAATTACACCATGTATAAAATGAATCACCCAGCCGAAGTCCAAAGCAGCTCATGGGTTCCCCGGCGTACGGAACATCCCTCCCTGAATGATCTTCAACAGAACAGCGTATAGCTGATCCGGCGTAATATCCGCAATCTCAAAACGGCGCTCCTTGCTCGCATGGGTGAAAATCCCCTTGTTAATGGCGGACATCAGATGAACGAGGAGCTCGGGATCGACATCGATCATGAGCCCCATCTTCTGCGCCTTTTTTACCACTCTGATAACTTCTTTGAACATCATTCTGGTCACATTGCCCACCCGATTGACAAGCTCCGCGGGGATACTCCCGTCGAACTCGTCAGAGTCGAGCATCCAGTAGAGGCGCTGGAACCTTTCATTCTCTTTGGTAAAGTCGATAAGGACGTTGAAGAGCTTCAGTACCAGCTGATCCGGCGGGAGATCGAGCCGGGCGGTTTCAGATATCCTCACATTGAGCTTGGTGCTCAGGAAATCGTCGAACATGCGCACGTAGATCGCAAGCTTCGAGGGAAAATACTTGTAGAGCGTCCGCTTGGTCACCGCCGCCCGCTCGGCTATCTCATCGATTGTCGTTGCCTGATACCCCTTCTCGAGAAATATCTCTTCGGCGGTCTGCAGTATCGCCCGATGATTTTTCATCTTTCTGGACTCTCGCCTGCTGGGAATCCCACCAGCAGACCTGTCCACACCCTTGAATTCCATCAACTGCTCCTCTCGGAATCGTTTTAAATTAAATCAGCTCCATTAATACTATATCCAATCATCGCCATCCAGCAACGCAATGAAGTCCAAGCCAAATTCCGAAGCTTTCTCCCTGATAACCAGGTATTCCCTGCCGTACAGGGTATGTCGGAATTGAAATTCCCCCTTTAACTTTGCCAGAAACGAAGCGATTTCAGCAGGCTTGTTATTTTCAAGATTCAGGGTCTCGTGCACAAATCTCTTTTTGTTTTCGATTTCGGTTGCATCGAGCGCTTTCGCATAGCTTTCGGAAATATCATCTCCAAATTTTTTGATATCGTACGTTTCAAGCTGAATATCCCTCTTCGCCGCCCTGTTCATTCCGATCAATGTCGAAGCGTCCTTGATGATCATCATTCGCACGGCATTCTTCTCGATGGTGCTTTCTGTCATATTGTTCAAATTGAAATGGGTGCCGATAATCCCGATCATCTCTTCCTTTTCCGCATACCTGTTTTCATAGACGGGCACCTCCATATTCATAATCCACTGATTGAAGAGATCCATAAAGGCCAGCGGGGACCAGGTCGGTTTTCGATCCGGGTTCTGCTCCTTATCGACTGAATTAAACCAATCATAAAAGGTCAGCCCCAGATCGTAGAAAAATATCGGATCCATTCCCGGGATGAGATAATCCGAGAACAGGTACGCTATTCGCCCCAGCGAGATATTATGTTTTTTTTCGAAAAACCAGACTTCATCAACATACTGCAGCCCGTCGAACATGCGTATAAATGTCGGCTTAAGGTATTCATACAGTTTCACCTGGCGTTTGATATCATCGGTAAAGGGGACCCGCTCGGTGGTGGAAGCTCCGACTATCAATTCCCCGATGGCGTGCTTTTCCGCTACATAGTAGAGCTGATTCCCAAAATCATCCTTGCGAATGCTGTACTCGCTGTCCATTTTATCTATTGAGAGATCGTATTTATCTGCGTTTCTAATTTTATCCTCAATCTCTATGGCAAGATCCGCACAATATCTCTCTACTCTCCTCGCACCTTCGTCGACAATCCCGGCATAATGCCTTAGATCGTCCCTCACACTCTCGATGAATTCTTTGTGCATTTTTTACCTCCTGAACGGGTACCTCTTTTTTCGAAAGTATACTTTGATTATACTTATTTTTTAAAAGTACACTAGCAGTTTACTTTTAAATCTGTCAAGTATAAAATAATTATTGGTGTTCGATAACAAGCGAACCTGAAGGGGGGAGCTGATCAGATAAGATTATTCATGACGTTTGTTATACCATACCCTCTCCTTTGACCCACTTTCTTTTGTACATAATCCGTGCCGCAATTATAGAAAGTATCACCATCGGCGGGATAACTATTGAGTAGGGGAGATCGGCCTTGAAGAGGGCAATTAAAATACCGAGGCCAAGGGGGACAATTCCAAGCTTCGGTACCCTGAAGAGGAAGATGCCTCCCAGGGCTCCGAAGAGAGCGGGAAGAACCTGATCGAGGGCAACCTCGATGGCCATCCCGGAACCCTGAATCCTCCCGATAAAGGGGAGTAAAGCCAGCACCCCGACGATCATAACAAATTCGCTGGCGATCAGCGAGCCTGCAATCCCCAGCGTTGATACGATCTCCGCCTCCGAGGTTCCCTCCTTGGTGCCCGCAACCTGCTGGGCCGTTGCTGAAACGGGAACTCTCAGATTGAGAACATTGCCAACCAAAAAAGACATATAGGTGCCGCCAAAGCCCAGTATGGGATAGTAGACAATGGGCTCGAGGACTGCCATGACTGCCATGAAGGACCATACGGCAATCAGCCCCCGGATTACCGCTGTAACAGGCGGGATTAAACCCTGAAAGATGTACAGATAGAGACCGGGTATGAAAAGGCATATAATTGCCAGGAAGATGGTCAACCGGCCGGTCTTTTGAACGGGAACTATAAATCGATCCTGAAAAACTTCGTTCGAATTCATATCAACCCCCTATGCTGAAATAGTGGAATGCAATTCCTGCCGCGGTCATACCTCCGAGTATGGCCAGGGCCAGTGCCCACTCCTTCAGCCAGTTCTGCTTTCCCAGCTGGATTATCGCTCCCAGAATCAGCATTCCGATAAAACCGCCGATAAGGGCGACAAGCGGCGCCCCCCCCTTAACGACCGGCTGGGCAACCATGTACCCAACAGCCCCAAAGAATGCAGCAGCGGTCATGACCCGCATCCATCCCTCGTCACCACCGGCAATCCTGTCCTTGAGCCTCTTTATGCTGGGAGTAAAAATTCCTATAACCAATAGATTGAAGATAACCCCCAGGGACATAACCCAGACAACGGTCGTAAAAACAGTCCCCGTAAAGCTGCCCGAAACTCCTTCGAGTCCCATTTCATTCGCGGCCGCACCGGCAGCAATAAGCTCGTAGGTTACGGAGCCTATTACCGAGAGCCGCATCCACGGGAATGGGACGCCAAGCCTCGGTATCAGGAGTGCGAGCCCCAGGAGTATGGCGATAGATGGGACCAGGGCTGTCGTTATACCGCTCCTGAAGGCAGCGAGCATCTGCTTTTTCGGCATCCCTATCGCCATACCCGCCCGAAGGGCTATAACGGTGAGCCTGATGGCCTGGAAGAGTACCACCACAATAATCACCGAGCACGCCACCCACATGCCAGCGCTATTGGCAATAGCAAGATAGTTGTCCATAACACCAATCTCCCCAGATATCTAAAATTCTCAGATAAACCTGTTTAATAAATCGAGCCAGAGATCCAAATGATCTCAGGAAAGTGCAGATCGGTGATAGCCTCACAGAATATTAACGCCCTACTCCCCGACTGCGTCGATTATATCAGCCAGAAAGCCCTCATAGTCCCAGCTCTTATCGACCCGGCTCAGGCCGAGGCGCACCACCACGAGCTGCTTCGAGGGGATAATGGCGACCCGCTTCCCGTCATGCCCGACGGGGAAGAAGGCGTCAGCGGGGAGCCGCGGGAAAGGAGGAACATTCCGCTCGCCCTTCTCCTTCGTGGTGATATCCTTGAGCTCCTCCGCTCCCGCGTTCAGCCAGAAGAGCGCCCCGTAGTGCTTCAGCGGATCCGCCGGCGCAGGCGTACGGGTATAGGCGACCCATCCCTCGGGAAGGATGCGCTTCCCCTCCCAGACGCCATCATTGAGATAGAGGAGCCCGAAGCGCGCCCAGTCCCTGGCGGTTGCCCAGCCGAAGGAGGTGCCGATGAAGTTCCAGTAGGGATCGGGCTCGATGATGGCGCTCTGCATCCCTATCCGGTTGAAGAGGGCGCGCCGCGGGAAGGAGATGTAGTCTGCAATATCTTCCCTGCCGACAATATCCCGGATGAGCTTCAGGAGACAGTGGGGATTGGCGTTCGCATACTCCCATCGCGTGCCCGGCTCAACCTCGAGGGGGCACTGCACGGAATAGGCCACCGAGTCGATGCCGCCGAAGAGCGCCAGCTGCCGCTGCCCGGCCGGGTCCACGTCGTGATGAAAGTCGAATCCGGCGCTCATGCGGAGGAGATGCTCCACGGTAATCTTCCCGTGCGGATCGCCGGGCTTTTTCCACTCCTCGATGGGAGCGGGCTCATCGACTTTGAGCTTCCCCTGTCCGACGAGAATGCCGATGAGAGCGCTGGTAATGCTCTTGGTCATCGACCAGCCGTGCATGGGGATATCCTTGCCAAAGCCGGGGGCATAGCGCTCGGCGACTATCTTCCCCTTGTAAACGACAACGACCGCCCTGGTGCGGCGGGGCTTCTTCGGATCAGGCTCCGAGAACTCCCTGTCGAGCGCCGCCTCAAGCTTCTTCACATCGACTCCCGCCGGGATCGGGTCAGTGGCGTTGAGATCCCCCGTGGGCCAGGGCACCTTCTCAGGATCGGCAGGAAGGGGCTCGACATAGCCTGGATTCGACGGCAATTCCTCCTTGGATCCGGCAGGTATGAGAGTACAACCCAGGCCCTTGCGATAGACCGCCTTGCGGGTCACCAGACCGAAGGCAGTCGAGGTGACGGTCTTCTTATCGTAATCGACTACGGCGTCCACGTATTTGATAAGCGGGTTGAAGGGTTCGAGATCATTGGCGAGAACAGGCTCAATCTCCCGATTCTGTACGAAGAGGTAGGAACAGAGCATCTTCGCTTTATAGCCCGCGCCGATGGGCGCTATCCGCGCCAGGACGAAGTATATAAGAAAACCGATTATCAGAATGACAACTATGATTAAACCGAACGAAATCTTTTTTACCAACGGCTTCATGAGATATCCTCCTCGCTCCATAAGATATTTATATACTGAAGGATGGGCAGAGTAAAATCAATCAATTTTTGACCACTGTACTTTTCGGCATATTGCATCGGAACAATGAAATATATATCAGAAAGATCATCGCTTTCACATGATCATTTCATCCCGCGCTCATTAATCAGTATGAAACCGGGAGAACGAAGGCAATCCAATAATCCCTCATCTGTTTCATCTGATGATCCTCCTCGATACCCACTCATCGAGAAAAGTTTCAAAACGAATAGCATTATGATTTCTGACGGTCCACCATCTCACGCATGAGAGGCACGATACCACCTTTCCTGATAAGGTTCAATATGTCGCCGTAGAGCGGAATGCCCGCTATGGTTTCACCCGTGGTGAGATTTGTTATGCGCGCCAGCTCCACATCGACTTCCGCAACATCATCCTGTGCGAAACCGGACGGTGCGCCCGCAACGGTGATTGACGGAATGCCCAGCGCCACCGCATTGCGAAAAAAAATTCTCGCAAAGGAGCGTGCAATAATCGCACCGACGCCCATTCGCTTCAGCGCTTCGGGGGCGGTTTCCCGTGACGAGCCGCATCCGAAGTTTCCACCGGCAACGATTATATCTCCCGGCCTGAACCTCACCGCGAACTCCGGCTGCACCGCCTCAAGGACATGCTTCACCATCTCCTCCATGGGAGCATCGACATAGGGCCCGGGAGTTATGACATCGGTATCGATGTTATCTCCGAAGATCCACACACGCCCCGTTATCTTTTCCATGACGATCCACCTCCCCTACAGCTCATCAGGATGAACGATCCTTCCCGCCACCGCCGAGGCTGCCACGACGTAGGGATTTGCCAGATATATCCGCGCCTCGGGACTCCCCATGCGGCCGACAAAATTTCTATTCGAGCTCGACACGCATACTTCGCCCGGCGCGAGGACGCCCATGTGCGCGCCGAAACAGGCACCGCAGCCGGGATGTGTTATGCAGCCGCCTGCATCGATAATGGTCTCCAGAATGCCTTCCCGAATCGCTTCCTTATAAATTTCATAGGATGCAGGTGTAACAATGAAGCGAACCATCCGGTCAACCTTCCTGCCGCTGAGTATTGCGGCAACCGCCCTGAGATCCTCGAGCCTGCCGTTGGTGCATGAGCCGACAAAAGCCTGATCGATTTTCACGTCACCGACTTCTGACACCGGTACCACATCATCAACATTCGGGGGGAGCGCCACCTGCGGGGAAATCAGCGTTGCATCGAACTCGTGAACCGCTTCATAGCCGGCATCCGCATCGGGATAGATCGGCTGATAGCTCCCTCTGACGCGGTCCTGCAGGAAGGAAAAGACCGCCTCATCGGGGAGAAAGAAGCCGAATTTCGCGCCCAGCTCCACAGCCATGTTCGACATGGTCATCCGTGATGCAAGAGAGAGATCCCGGAGCGCCGGACCATGAAACTCAAGCGACCGGTACTGAGCCCCTTCCGCGGAAAGGTGTCCGGCAATCGAGAGAATAATATCCTTCCCCATGACATATCGTCCGGGCTTTCCCGTAATTCGAAGCTGTATGGTTTCCGGAATCCTGAACCAGAGCTCCCCCGTCAGGAAACAGTAAGCCATCTCCGCATACCCTATTCCGGTGCCGGCGCATCCCAGAGCACCATAGGTTGTCGTGTGTGAATCGGTTGCGACAATCAATCGTCCCGGCGCAACAAATCCGAGCTCCGGCATGACCTGATGGCAGATGCCCGCCTTCTCACCGTAATAATGCTTTATGTTGAACCGCGTTACGAAGTCCCGGGCGATCTTCTGCAATTCTGCGGCCCGTATGCTTGGCGCCGGAGAGTAGTGATCGAGAATGACCACAATACGTTCATTATCCCATACGGAATCCACTCCCGCTTCGGACATCCTCAGGTATACACCGGCCACCGCCTCAAAGGACATCACATAATCGGGACGGGCTGTCACATAGGCGCCTGCCCGAACCCCCTCCCGACCGGACGCCCTGCCCAGTATCTTCTCCGCCATCGTATATCCCATACTGCTATTCCTTGAGCGAATACTTCTGCTCCAGGGCGAAGACCTCGGGAAGTTTCACCATCTTCGTGAACTCGTCGAAAGTTGCCATATTCTCCTCGTATTCCTTCGTGGTTCCCTTCGCCTTGAGCTCCTCGAGTACGCTCCTGACCGCCCGGGCGGCGGCGAAGATAGACGAGAGGACAAAGCCGACGAACTGATAGCCGAGCTCCTCGAACTCCTCCAGCGACAGAATCGGGGTGAGCCCCCCCTCAATCATGTTGGCCGTGAGGGGTCCCGGAACATTCTCGCGTATAATGCGGAGCTCCTCTTTGTCGCGCGGCGCCTCGACGAAGATAACATCCGCGCCGAGCTCCTTGTACCGGTTGGCGCGCTTTATCGCCTCGTCGAGCCCGATGGGACCGCGCGCATCGGTTCGGGCGGTAACCAGAAAATTCTCCGGGTCGCTCCTCGTCTCCAGCGCGGCGATGAGCTTCTGCTCGTACTCCTCCATCGGGATGACCTTCTTCCCCGTCATGTGCCCGCACCGCTTCGGCCAGAGCTGATCCTCCAGTATCATCCCCTGCACGCCGGCGCCTTCGAGCTCCTGTACCGTCCGGATGACGTTGATTGGCCCGCCGTAGCCGGTATCGGCATCGACGATGACAGGAATGCTCACCGCCTGTGCCACATAGCGGGCGGTGCGAATCACCTCGGTCTGTGTCAGAAGGCCGAAGTCGGGCATCGCCAGAATTGAAGCCGACGTCGCATAGCCGCTGACCACCACCGTCTCGAAGCCGACCATCTCGGCGATTCGGGCGCTCATCGCGTCGTAGGCGCCGGGTATCAGAATCGGCTTTTCGGTTTTCGAGAGCTCTCTGAATTTCCTCTTTACCTCATTTGTCTTCATATTTTCCTCACCAGATATACGGGATGTAAAAGAAATAGGCAATACGCCCGAATTTATAATGCTGAAATGTTTTCAAAGCAATATACGATAAAGCGATACATGTTGCAATTATCTTTCTCTATCAATTACAAAGGGATTGGGTACCGATTGGAAGTGGAGGAAATGCGGGGAAAAATAATGCTAGGTTCCGGTTTTTCTCATCATATTCATCGCCCGCAGCCGTCCCGCCCGTATCTCCTCACAGAGAGAATAAACATCCGTTACCGGCTTCTCAAAATGCGTCCGGCAGATTCCGATATCCCGTAAATCATGGGCATCGCTGTTTCCCAGGCCGGCAATTCCCATGCGATCCATTATTTCTGCCGCCAGTTGTCGGCCGCTCTCATCGTACGAGGGGTGCTCGATCTCCAGGCCATCTATATTCAGATCAACCGTCGAAGGGCCGCTCCCGTAATAGTCGTCGCTCCCCTGCTGCCGCTTGAAGGGGTGGGCGGCAACGACCACACCCCCCTCACCGTGCACCATCTCGATAAGCTGCTCTACCGATTTATTGGAACCGAGGCTCACGGGATATCCGTAAACCAGAAACTCCCCCTGAAACCTCCCCTGCGGGGAGTAACAGGCGTTCTCCTGGCCGGGGATGACGATGAAATCGCTATGCCCGCTCCGGCGAATCAGCTCTTCTATATCCTGATCGGACCAGCGAATTCCGTGCTCGGTAAGCGCTATGCCGTCCAGACCCGCCTCGACGGCCCTCCCGATAACCTGCAGGGGATCGATGTTGCTGCATCCCGAGTATCTGCCGGTATGGATGTGGAGATCAAGCTGCATATTCTTCAAACGTATTTCGTATGCTGACAACCATAGAAGAGGATGAATTTTTCAGGTAGTCTGTGTTCATAACTTTTACTATAAAAGGAAGCGTTACCGTCGTCAGCCGATTATATCAAAATATCTGATATCCTGAATGTTCCCCTGCATCTCGGACGGTTCCTTGAAAACTGCCCTGACTTTCATGCCGACCTTAATTTTACTGACATCCGTTTCATTGATGATATGAGAGAAGATATTGTCCGCTCCATCGATCCTGATATACCCGTAAGTATAGGGAACCGGCCGCCGCTCGCCGGTATCGGGATCGATGAAGGGATAATCAACGACCGAAAAGGCGGTTATGGTTCCAGTATCCGACAGCGGCATCAGCTCTTCCAGCTCCTGAAAACAGGGCCCGCAGAGCCGTCGGGGCGGCACATAGACCGTTCCGCATTTCGGGCACCGAATGCCGATAAATCTCCTCTCCTCCCGTATCTCCTGGAAGAACCTGCTCCCGTATTTCCCTACCGACCATTCATAGGGCATCGGATAGGTAAACGTAACTGTCAACATTTTGCTGTAATCTCTTTCGGCTGTCATGGTGCATATCCCTTCTCATATTACGGTTTCTCGGCGCTCAGAATCATGACATCTGACCAGAAACATCCTCCGAAACCGGTCGCCAGCGCATTCCTCACATCGGGAACCTGCCGATCGCCTCCCTTCCCCATGACCTGAATCGCCGCCTCGGCCACCCTGAGAAGTGCCGTTGCTCCGATGCAGTTCGTGCTGATAACCCCGCCGGAGGGATTCACCGGAATTTTCCCGGCCATGCCGGTGTTTCCGTCACGGACAAAGCGCGGACCGCCGCCCGCTTCGCAGAATCCCAGATCCTCAATCCACTTGAGCCCCGCGTAAGTATAGGGGAGATAGAGCTCGGCGACGTCAAACTCATCGGCCGGTGCGGTAATGCCCGCATGAGCATAGGCCTCCTTTGACGCCCGCTGCAGCGATACAAGCCCTCTGTTGTAATCGGTTGAGTCACCGAACCAGGTGAAGGTATGCCGCACGGCGCAGGATTTCACCCATGCCGGCTTCGGCGCCAGCTTCTGCGCGGCGCCATCGGCGGCGAAAATCACGGCGCAGGCACCGTCCGTTCTCGGGCACACGTCCAGAAGCTTGATCGGGTAGGCGAGCATCGGCGAGCTCATAACATCATCAACCGTAATAGGCTTTCGGAGATGGGCATAGGGATTGTTGAGCGCATGATTCCGGTCCCGAACCGCAATTAAAGCGGCGTCCTCCTGCGTCGCGCCGTACCGTTCCATATAGGCCGTCGCCTCGGTGGCGAGGCTTGGAATCGCTCCGGAATAGGAGAACCGGTCCCAGATGGGGTCGCTGCAGGTGATGATGGCGGCGGTCGTGTCGCTCTCCGAGTTCTTCTCCCAGCCGACAGCGAGCACCCGGTCAAAGAGGCCGGAGGCGACGTGATAGTAGGCGGCGATAGCCACCGAGGTTCCGGTTGTCCCGCCGGTGGTCACCTTCATGATCGGTTTCATGACACCGCCCGATCCCTCGACGCTCCAGGTATCCACGTAATTTATCGATTCGAAGTGATCCATATTGCCGATGACCACCGCGTCGATGTCGTCCATGGTCAACGCACCGTCCTGAAGCGCCCTCTGAATCGCCTCGTATATCATCTCTCTTCCGTTGACATCGGGCCGGTGGCTTCGATGATGCGTCTGGCCCGTTCCAACGATTGCTACGTTTCGTCCCATGGCTCCCCCTCACCGTTCCTCGTTCAGTATCCACACGCAGTGGCTCTGCCCGCAGGGCCCGTTGATGCCGTGAGCGAGCGCCGTGCGGGCTCCCGGAACCTGCCGCGTACCTGCTTCGCCCCGTATCTGCATGGTCGCCTCAACGATGCGCGCAAGGCCGGCGACCAGAATGGGATTGGCCGAAAGCAGACCTCCCGAAGGATTAACCGGCAGTCCCCCCTCCATGGTGGTAATCCCCTGTTCAATCAGGGTGCCGCCCGCACCCGGCTCACAGAATCCCATCCCCTCCAGCCAGAGGGGCTCCATATAGCTGAAGGCTTCCGAGAGCTCCACTACGTCTATCTCCTCGCGGGGAGTGTTAATCCCCGCCATTGCATATGCTCGCTGTGATGCATCTCTCAGGGCTTTCGGATCGGCGAGATCGCGATCCCCGATAAAATATTCTTCCGAACAGTGCGCAACTCCCCGTATCCACACCGGTTTTTTCTGCGATCGCTCCGCCATTTTCTCAGTGCCGATGATGACGGCTGCAGCCCCGTCGCTCACCGGGCTGCAGTCCAGGAGTTTTAACGGATCAGCAATCTTCCGGGACTGCATGACCTCCTCAACTGTAATGCGCATCGGCAGCTGTGCCTGGGGATTGTTCAGCGCATTGCCGTGGTTCTTGACCGACACCTGTGCAAACTGCTCTTCCGAATATCCGTGCTTCTCCATATAGTAGTTCGCCTGAAGTGCTGAAGCGCTTATCGCGTCAACCCCCAGCAGGCGGTGGTAAATCGGATCGAACATCGCGTTGGTGATATACTTCACATTCCCCTCGCTCCCCTTCGAATGGGCAACAACAAGGGCTGCGTTGAAGCCGCCGAGCACCCGCATTGCTCCGTAGAAGGCGCCGAAGGTGCCATCACCCTCCACCGTGGTTATATTCTTGTCATAGCCGCCGGCAGCATCACCGACTCCCATGCCCGAGATGGTCCTCCCGTCCAGAAAGTCGTTCGAAACAGTAACGATAGTATCAATATCATCGATACGCAATCCCGCGTCATTCAGTGCATCGCGGGTGACCTCATAGACAAGATCGAAGTAGGTGAGATCCTTTTTCCTCTTTTCGAATTTCGTCTGGGCAACGCCAATAATTGCAACTGGATCCATACGCCCTCCCGCGATCAGAGTATTTCAAATGAGTCGATATCGAGTATATGGCCGGTCCGCTCCTCTCTGAACCGTGCCCGCACGCGCACCCCATTCTTCAGTGCGTCGAGGTCGTCCTTGATAATATGCAGGAAGCCGACATCGGCACCGTCGAGCTTTATCATCGCATAGGCAAAGGGTGCATCAACCGGGTGCACCTCGAAGGGGTATCGCACAATGGTGTGGGCGATAACGACGCCTTCATTCCCGACCTCCACCCATTCATCAATATCGACGAAGCATCTCCCGCAGTTCTTCCGCGGCGGCACAAAGACGGTATTGCACCTGCTGCATCTATTCCCGAGCAGCTTTCGGTCATCGCGGATCGACAGGAGAAACCTGCTGCCGGTTTCTCCCACCCACCAGGTGTAGGGAACGGCAATCTGTCCCTTCTGTGTCAATCCCTCAACGTCTCTCAGCCAGTCCGGCATATCGTACTCTCCTTATAAAAGTTTATACGTGCGATTAATGATCATAGCCAACTATTCCCAGAATGAAAATAATAATTACGCAAGACAATAATCGCCCCGCAGCGATCAGAATAAATTCAAAACTGACTCCCGCATAATCACACGGAGAGCATGAGGGCTTCACCCTGAGAGAGGCCGCCGCAGATCGCGGCAACGCCCCGGCCTCCCCCCCGCCGCATGAGCTCATACATCAGCGTCATGGTAACCCTCGCACCGCTGGCACCGACGGGATGGCCGATGGCAATGGCTCCGCCGTTGACATTGGTCTTCTCCTGCAACTCCTTCCACTTCGCCGGATCATTCTTCGCGAGCACCTTCAGTGAAACGAGCGTGACCGCAGCAAAGGCCTCATTGATCTCAATTAAATCCATATCATCAATTGATCTCCCGGACCGCTCAAGCAGCTTTTCTATGGACTGGGCCGGCACACACGCCATATATTTCGGCTCGCCTGCAGCCGCCTGTGTGTACTCGACCGTCGCAAGCGTGGCGAGTCCCTTCTCCTCCGCCTTCTTTCGCGACATGATCAACACTGCCGAGGCGCCGGAGTTCATGCCCGGCGCATTCCCGGCGGTAACGGTGGGACTCCCGTACACCGTTTTCAGCTTCGAGAGCTTTTCAAGAGATGAATTCTCCCGCGGAGACTCGTCCCGGTCGAAGACTATCGGCTCCCCCTTTCGCTGCGGTACCTCCAGGGAGGTGATCTCCTCGCCGACCTTGAACTTCCCGTCACGGTATGCCGCAAACCACCGCTCATGGCTGCGCAGCGCCCATCGGTCCTGATCCTCCCTCGTCACCCCGTACTCGACGGCCACCTCGCCGGAGTCGGTTGCCACCGGTGCAAATCCACGCCGGCCGTAGCCCAGCTCGAAGAGAACATCTTCAAGCGGGATATGGCCAAGCCGCACTCCCCATCGGGCTTCGCTCGCGGGGGCGATGAGCGGCACATTCCCCATATTCTCGGCGCCGGACGCAATAACGATATCGGCATTCCCGGCCTTGATCGATCCGTAGCCGAGGCGGATTGCCGTCATAGAGGAGCAGCAGGCGCGGTCAATGGTCAGTGAGATATTATCAACGGGGAAACCGGCACCCAGCGTTATCTGCCGTGCCGGCACATTGGTGTAGATAGCATATTCTGCGGGTATGCAGGTGCCGTAGTATACTTCGTCCACCTCCGCCGGATCGACCTGAACTCTTTCCAGCACCTCCTTCAGAACCACAATTCCGAGGTCGAAGCTCAGAACTTTTCTCAGCACACCGTCAAATCTCCCGAAAGGTGTGCGAACCGCACTGACGATAACCACATCGTCCGGTTTCTTCTCTCTCATACATTTCCTCTCGAATGTATATAAACTCCTCTTGCGAAGGAGGTTTCTCCAATTATCCACTCATTCATAAGCGTTTTTAACTGCAGATTGTCATGCTAGTACAATGATTCACTTTAATCGCACTGACATCGCGAGGAGTAAAGCGACGAAGCGATCTATGTTCATTGCACATCTCTATTAAATAAAAAGAGATTGTGCTGGGCACGGATGCTCGAATGTCGCGATCCCATGGATGGGAAAGAGCGACCTTCGCTGCGCTCGCAATGACAATAGTATACTATTACTCCATTACTGATCACAGATAACTATTCACTCGTCACTAATCACTATTCACTATCATTTAATGCCGAAGTCCTTGCCGAGGATCTCCCCCGCACATATCACTCCCGAAGCGATAGCGCAGTCCATCGCGACCCCGTAGCCCTTGGCGGTATCACCGGCAAAATAGAGCCCCTTCACATGCGCCGACTTCACCGGAACCTTCTGCGTTCCGGCCTGTGAGACGCTCTTGGCAACTCCCTCGAGCTTCCAGCAGACGAGATCGAGCCGCCAGTCAACGCTCTCCTGAAATCCCGGGTATATCTCCTCCAGAAATTCCGGCACCCGCTTTATGAGCTTGTTCACCAGCTCCCTGTCGCGGGACTCGCTCTCCGTTATCGGGAGATAGGCAGAGAGGAGATATTTCCCCTTCGGCGCAACAGAAGGGTCAACGGCCGACTGCACGTTCCAGCACATATAGACATCGTAATCGAATCCCTTATCTTTCGGCAGAACGCAGGTGTTCTTGATGCCCATTTGAGCGTGTTCCTCGGGCATCGCGAGTTTGTTCAATCCCATATAGGGGGTATAGCTCCCGTAGCCGTACAGCCCCTCGGTCTTATCAACCCACTCCTCCGGGAAATAGTTCTTGTCGATGATCCTGAACGTCTGCTGAGCCGGAACATTGCTGATGACCATATCGGCCCTGAACTCCTTCGTGCCGCTTTCCGTATCAGCAATGGCGCCGGTGACTTTCCCCTTCTCAACGGTGATCTCCCTGACCCGTGCACCGAGCACAATCTCCCCACCCAGGGATTCAATCTTTGCCGCGACGGCCTTCGACCACTCAATGACACCCCCCTCGATGAAGCCGCCGATGTACTTGGTCAACCCCCGCCCGATCTTCGGCCCGATGGTATGCTTGAACCACCGGAAGATATCCCCGATGGAGATATCGTGCGGGTTGTTTATCGTCGAGAAGAGGGTCATAATCGCGTGGAGGTGATCGTAGATGATATCGCTTTTGGTGATACCCTTCTGCTCCGCCCACTCATGGAAGGAGACCTTCTCGAGTTCATCGATCTCCTCATCGCTCAGCTTATAGGGATCCATGTAGAAGTCAAGATAAGGTACGTTCTCCCGCCGGGCAATATCTTTCAGCTGCGGGTCGATATAGTGCCCCACCACATCCCGGTAGAGATTGCCCTGGTAATACGATGCATAGTGGGAGCCGAGCTTGTTCACCCCCTCTATTCCCCCAATCAGCTCCTCGAAGTCGAGCATATAGGCGACGCCGTTTGCGCTTATGGCATGATAGCCCACATCAAGGGTATAGCCATCCAGCATTCCATTCTTGATAATCGTTTCGATATCGGGGCTCGAACCGGCGATATAGCTGTACTGTGTCTTGAGCAGATCCCGATACCACTGCAAACCCTTTTCGCGTATCTCCTCGCCCCTGATCGAGAGCGCCCGGCCGCCGACGCGATCCGCCTGCTCGAGAACCAGCACGCTCTTCCCCTCATGTGCGAGCAGTGTCGCAACCGTGAGCCCGCCGACACCAGCGCCGATAACCAGCGCATCGTATTTCTTCTCTTCTGCCATACTTTCTCTCCATGCAAAAATAGTTTATAGAATCATAAGCTCCTGCAGGAGCTCACCGGTTACCCGCTCCGCAGCGCCATCAATCACGACCTCCATCTCATAATCGGCAATGAAGCGGTAATAGTAGTGGTTCCAATCGGCAACCTGCGGAAGCTGCATCGATTCAATAAGCCGTTGCACATTGATCTGCAGATCGAGCTTCACCCCGAGGGTATCGATGCCGAGGAGGAGCGTTCTCGCGTATTCCTGGCCGAGCTTCTCATCCTTTTCAATGTCCCTGAGATCGACGTTGAGACAGTTCGCCGAGAGTACAATCTCATTTTCCCGTGCCAGGAGAAGCGGGTTGAAGAGTGGCGCTTCCTCATCCCGCGGCAGAACGGTCGCGTAGTCGATGGTGAACTTATCGCTGTGAATCCTCCCCCAGTACCAGCTCCGGTAGATATTATAGAAATGATAATTCCCCCAGTTGTGATCGTGATAGCCGGAGCCGGTCACCGCCATTGTCTCGCCCTTGACGGTGAGCTCCCCCTCGACCCGGGCGTTGGGAACCGGAACCACCCATCCCGCGACAATGCCCGTTTCCTCATCCCTGTAGTTGAACCCGGTCCCGCACTTCCAGGGCGGCACGATATTTGTAAAGGTGAGATGGGCGCCGGAATCCTTGATGTGAATGTACAGCTCATACTGATCCCCCCTGTCCCTGACCCGGCTCTCATCCATCCGCACATCGCAGTAATCGGGGTGTGCGCGTATCTTCGCCGGATCGCATATCGCATAGCGATCGACCCTCGTCCCGTCGGGCTTATAGATGAAGAACTGCAGCGAGGGGATGATCGGCTTGAGGAATACGTTCCGGTAGTGAAAGGTTATCACCATATGATAGCCGTTGTCAAAGGAGGTGTCGAAATACCACCACTCGTAATAGTCCTCCGCATTGTGGAATATATGGGAACCGTCGTCCCTTCTCACATAGCCCGTCGGGTTTCGCTCGGCACCCTGCCGGCCGTCCCAGCTTGCGAGATAACACTTTTTCTCCCTCTCCTCCATATGCTCACTCCTCCTCTGCTCTTTTTTGCTGTCCGATGAACGTCTCACGATACCGGCTTGAAATGCCTGATATCGAGAATAGTCCCCTTCCGCTCCTCCTCGAAAACCGGCTCCATTCTCATGCCGATTGACAGATCGTCAAAATCGACCTCATCGATGATATGGGCCATGCCGGTATCGGCGCCATCCAGCTTGATAATGCCGTATATGAAGGGCGCTGTGCGGGGATGAACCGGCTCGCTGTAGGTTATCAGGGTAAAGGTCTCGAGCGTGCCCTGCGGACCGATTTCCACCATGTCGGACTCGGCGAGCTGTGAAAAGCATCTTCCGCAGGTGCTCCGGGGAGGCCAGAAAACCTTGTTACACTTTTTACAGTTCACCCCCATGATCTTCTTCTCGTCTCGAAGGGTGCGGTAGAAGAGGCTTCCCATCTTCCCCGCAAAATACCTGCTGTGCGCTGTTATATGCTGATCCACCTCAAATATCTCATAGTTCGTCTCTTCAGCCATGGCATCTCTCCTTCATCCTTGCCTTTCCTATGACGACAGTACTATTCCGGTTGCACCTGCCCCTCAAGCGGCTCAAAATAGAGAATATCGCTCAGATCGCCAATTCGTTCCCCCTTCGGTCGCAGGACGACCCGCATTCTCATCCCCACCCAGATCTTACTCACGTCCGGTTCAATATTCACCAGGTGATCCAGAACGGAATCAGATCCGTCGAGCTTCACCGAACCGTAGGTGAAGGGAGGGTCATGGGGCTTCCCCGTCGTCGGATCGGTGAGGGGGATGTACATGATGGTAAAGCCGACGAGCGTCCCCTCGTTTCCCAGCTTGACCCATTCGGTATTCTTCACGTGGCACTGGGCGCAGACAATCCGCGGCGGCATCTGCACCCGCTTGCAGACCGGGCAGCGTATCCCGTAGAACGTTCCGTTGTCCCGCAGCTCGACGAGAAATTTCCCCAGATATTTCCCCGCGGCGAACCGGTAGGGAACATCGACCGTAATCGGTATGCTTATCAGCTCCTCTTCGTGAACATCGCTTCCCATTGTCATCCTCCCTCAATCATCACGATCCGCAGACAGGGCGATCATCACCGTCCAATTCGTCCCGCCGTAGGCGGTGCTGAGCGCCCGCCGGACATCCCGGGGAACTTGATGGCCGCCGGCGTCTCCCCGAATCTGAAGCGCCGCCTCCCAGACGCGGAGCATCGCCGATGCCCCGATGCAGTTTGTCGACAGGACTCCCCCCGACGGATTGACCGGTATCGAACCGTCAATCCCGGTTTTCCCCTCTTCGACAAGGCGAAATCCCTCGCCCGGCCTGCAGAGGCCGAGATCCTCATACCAGACGAGCTCGGACCAGGTCGCCGGCTCGTATATCTCGAAAACATCGAAGTATTCCGCGGGGTCTTTCACCCCGAGCTTTTTATAAATGCGTTCGGCGCAGACGCGGGAAAAGATCTTCCGCTTTGTGGTCACGTCGCGCCAGTCGAGCTCAAACTGCTCGTTATGGGCCGTATCCATTGCCCGGATCCAGACCGGCTTCTTCGATCGATCCCGTGCGGTCTTCTCGTCGGCCAGAATCATCGCGCAGGCGCCGTTCGACGCCGGGCACATGTCCAGTATCCGTATCGGGTAGGCGAGCATCCGGGAATTCAGCACATCCTGTACGGAAATATCAAGCTTGAGGTGGGCGTATTCGTTCTTGCGCGCATTCTGGCGCGCCTTTACCGCGACCATCGCTGAATGCTCCTCGGTGGCACCCCAGGTGGCCATGTAGGAGGTCCCCATCATGGCAAAATACCCGACGGCGGCGCCTGCCATCGAGCGCCCGTAGAGGGGGTGCGCGACCCCGCTCAGTATCGCGCCGGTATCGCCCTCCTCCTGTTTCTCGAATCCGATGCAGAGCACCCTGTCGAAGAGACCGCTCGCGACATGATGCGCCCCCGCGCAGACAATGGTCGCGCCGACGGTGCCGCCGGTCGTTATCTTCAGGCCGGATCTTCCATAGACCCCGGAGCCGTCCACCATCCAGCAATCGGTCATATGCGTCCCCTCGAAGAACTCCATGTTGCCAAGGAGCACCGCGTCCATCTCATCGATGGTCATCTCCGCATCGTCCAGAGCGCGGCGGACAGCCTCGTTCACCATCTCAACCTGATTCACGTCGTGCCGGCGCGCTGCATGATAAGTCTGCCCGCCACCGACGATTGCAACATTTCTCTTCATGGCTCCTCCTCCCGCTAATCCCTTGCAAGCACGATGACACAGTGATGCTGTCCGCAAAAACCGCTGTGTCCCTGCACCACCGCCGTGCGGGCGTCCGGTATCTGATGCTCGCCGGCCTTTCCCATAATCTGCAGAGCAGCCTCGGCCGCGCTTCTCAATCCCATGACATTCGCCGGCACACCGGACAGAACGCCCCCCGAGGGATTGACCGGAAGCGCGCCCTCCAGGGCGGTCACTCCCGAATCGATCAGCTTCCCACCTTCGCCCTCCCTGCAGATTCCCAGTCCCTCGAGCCAGAGCAGCTCCTGGTACGAGAACTCATCACCCAGCTCGATGAGGTCGATTCCTTTGGGGGGATCGCCTATGCCGGCCATCGCGTACGCGCGCTCCGCCGCCTTCCGCAGCGCCATGCACTCGGCGAGATCCCGATCGCCGAGATAATGCGCATCGTAGCAGGTTCCCAGTCCCCGTATCCAGACGGGTGTATCGGTAATCTCTCTGGCTCTTTTCTCCGAGGCGAGAATTACCGCCACGGCGCCGTCGCTGTCCGGCGCGATGTCCATCTCACGAAGGGGCGCGGCGATTATCGGCGATTTCAACACCCCCTCGACGGTAATGCTCTCCTTCACCTGCGCGTAGGGATTCTTCGCCGCATTGGCGCGGCTCTTCACGACCACCTTTGCGGTCTGCTCCCCGGTGATCCCGTACCGGTCCATATATCGCTTCGCCTGCAGCGCAGCAGCCGAGGTATAGTCGAATCCGAGAATCCTGGTATAGATCGGATCGAAGGCATCGTTATTGACAATATTCCGGTTGGTCTGCGACATCTTGGTGTGCGCCATAAGAAGGGTGCAATTGAACTCGCTGGAGAGAATCCCGATGGCGCCGTAATAAACCGCCGTTGAGCCGTCCATCGCCATCTTCTCTTCGTTTCTCAGATGGCCGCCGATGACATCGGTAATGCCGATGTTCGAAATGGTCTGGCCATCCCATATATCGTGCGAGCAGCTTATGCTGTTGTCGATGTCCCGCTCGATCTCGAGACCGGTATCCGATAAAACCTTCTCGATGACCTCGTACGCCAGCTCGGCATAGTTCACGTCGGCACGTTTGGCGCTGAACCTGGTCTGTGCAACCCCTACAATGGCAACTCTCTCCGACATCTTTTATCTCCTCAAATCCTCTCAAATATGGTGGCGATTCCCTGCCCCCCGCCGATGCAGAGGGTGGCGAGGCCGTATCTCCCATTGATTCTCCTGAGCTGATGCAGCACTGCCAGCGCGAGCCGGCCTCCCGACATCCCGTTGGGATGACCGAAGGCGATTGCACCGCCGTTGGGATTCCACTTTTCGGGATCGACCGCATAACCCTCACCTTCGAGAATCTTCATAACCGCCAGGGTCTGGGCGGCGAAGGCCTCATTGCACTCGACGACATCCATCTCCTCGAGGGAGCGACCGGTCTTTTCCAGCACCTTCCGTATCGCGAGAACGGGCGCGATTCCCATGTACTTCGGCTCCCGCGCGCTGATCGCGCAGCCGACAAACCGTCCCAGGGTCCGATAGCCCAGCTCATCGCATCTCTCCCGCGACATGACGAGGAGCGCGACGCCGCCATCGTTGAGGCCAGACGAGTTGCCGGCGGTTACCGTCCCGTCCTTCTTGAAGGCGGGCCTGAGGCTTGCGAGCTTCTCAAGGGTGGTGCTTCGCGGGTGCTCGTCGCGATTGAAGACAATCGGATCCCCCTTCCGCTGCGGCACCGCAACCGGCACAATCTCCTCGTCGAAATAGCCCGACTCGATTGCACGTATGGCGCGCTCCTGTGAGCGGAGCCCGTAGCTGTCCTGCTCCTCGCGTGATATCCGGAACTCCTCGGCCAGAACTTCGGCAATGATTCCCATGGGAACGTTCGTCTCCTCGTCGGGCCCCACCTCACGGGTTATCCACGCCGGGGGGCTCAGGGAGAAGGGCTGCTGCTGGCGCTCCATCAGATAGGGCTGGCCGCTCCAGCTTTCGCAACCGCCCGCGATATATATATCGCCGAATTCCGCGCGGATGAAGGCCGCCGCGGTATTGATTGTCTGCAGAGCCGAACCGCACTGCCGCTCGACGGTCTGCGCGGGAACCGTTACGGGGAATCCCGCCTTCAGGGCCGCCCACCTGGCGATGTTCACCGCCGCATGGTTGGTGCAGGCATGGCCGATGAGCACATCATCGACGATCGACGGATCGAGCTTCGTCTTCTCCAGCAGGCCGCGGAGGGCAAAGGCCGCGAGCTCCTCCGGCCTGAAAGAGGAGAGAGAGCCGCCCATCCTCCCGATTGCGGTTCTGACGCCATCGACTACTACCACCTCGCGCATAACGGTTACCTCACACTATCATTTAATTCCACTGAGATATCTATTCATACTATCAACCGGTATCCCTATATACTGACCGATCACTTCCCCTTGAATTCAGCCTTTCGCTTTTCCAGAAAAGCATTCATTCCTTCAATGCGATCCTCCGAGCCGAAGCAGAGTGAGAAGCAGCGCGCCTCGATCTCGAGACCGGTTTTCAGATCGGCCTGCATGCCGTGATTGATCGCGGTTTTGCCCATGTAGAGGGCTACGGGGCTCTTCGACGAGAGCTTTCTGCACATGGCGGCAACCGCCTCATCGAGCCCATCGCGGGGGACAACCTGATTGACCAGGCCGATGCGGTATGCCTCCTCCGCCGATATGTGATCGCCGGTGAGAACCATCTCCTTCGCCCTGCCCATCCCGACCAGCCGCGGAAGGCGCTGCGTCCCCCCGTAGCCGGGAATAATTCCCAGCCGTATCTCGGGAACCCCCATAACGGCGGTGTCCGCCGCGATGCGGATGTCGCAGGAGAGGGCGACCTCGGTTCCGCCGCCCAGCGCAATGCCGTTAATCCTCGCGACAACCGGCTTCGGGAAATGCTCGATATCGGTGCAGATCTGCTGCCCCCGGGGCAGCTCGTAGAGGGTCTCCACATAGCCGCTCCCCCGGGCCATGATGGAGATATCACCCCCCGAGATGAAGGCCTTCTCGCCCGCGCCGGTAATGACCACGCAGCGGATGCTCTCATCAGCCTCAATGTCCTTCAGCGCGTCGCTTATCTCGAGCATGGTCTGATACCGTATCGCATTCAGCACCTTCGGCCGGTCGATGGTTATGGTCGCGACAGCGCCCTCTTTTGTCAGCCCTATATCCTCATACTTCATCGCTCGCTCCTTTTCAGAACAGCTTGAACGGCTTCTTGCTGCCGTCGGGGAGATAGTCGTAAAATCCCTTCCCGTTTTTCCTGCCCAGACGGCCGGCCTCTATCATCTTCCGGTAGAGTATATTGAGCTTGTCCCGCTCGCTGTGCGTGTATTCGAATATGCCGTCCTGCGCCATCTGAATGATGTCGAACCCGCCGAAATCGGCAAGCTCGCACGGCCCCATCGGGTGCCCCGCGCCGAGCTTCATCGCCGTGTCGATCTCCTCGGGGGTGGCGGTTCCCTCGAGCACAATCTGCGCGGCCTCCTGATAGAGCAGCCCGAGCAGGCGGTTGACGATAAAGCCGGGCACATCCTTCACTTTGACGGGGACCTTGTTCAGCTTTTTGCAGACGTCTATGGTCGTATTGATCGTCTCCTCGGAAACGCCGATGGGAATCACCACCTCGACCAGCTTCATGACCGCCGCGGGATTGAAAAAATGCGTTCCGATGCACCGGTCCGGGCGCGCCGTCGCGCCGGAGATGGCGGTGACCGGCAGCACCGAGGTGTTCGTCGCAAGTATGGTGTGCGCCGGGCAGATTGTATCCAGTCTGCTGAACACCTCCTTTTTCAGCTCCAGCTTCTCCGGTATCGCCTCGATGACGAAATCGGCCTTCCCTGCCGCCTCTTTCAGATCGGTTGTCGTCGAAATGCGGGCAAGCATCGCATCGGCTTCCTCATTCGTCATCTTCCCCTTGCTCACGAAGTGCTTTTCGATAGTGCCGCTGATCTTCTTCACGGCGGCATCGAGCATCCCGCTTTCAATGTCATAGAGCATGACGGTGAATCCGGAAGAAGCAGCAATCTGCGCGATTCCGTGACCCATCGTTCCCGAGCCCAGCACTGTCATGATTTGAACGCTCATTGCACGTGACCTCCCTATCAAGATAATGGTGATGTCTCTTCTCACCGATAGTATGTACAGCTTCATGTTTCACCCGTCGGAAGCACGCAATCGCTCATCCTTCGCGCGCCACCGCAGGCAGCTTACGCATCAATTAATGCTTACTGTCGGACCGCAGTCCCTGGAAGACAACCCCCGCTATCTGATCGGTTATCTCCATCGCCGAGAACTCGATGAGATTGAAATCGGGATCATACACATATTGCCTGATGATGGAATCGACCGACCCGTGTATGATGAAGGCGGCGATGAGCGGCGCATGGCTCTTCCGTATGAGCCCTCTCTTCTGCCCGGCTTCGATAATTTCCGCAATCCTGGTGAAGAAGAGGTTGAAGATATGCTGGTTCTCATCGTTATAGAATTTATCCACCCGGGGAACATCCATGATGAGCACCTTGAGTAGCTGCGGATTCCTATGGAAGCTCCTGAAAATATAGCGGATAACTGAGCGCAGCCTGTCGAAGGGTTCATCGGTTTTCCGGTTAATATGATCAATATATCCGAGAAGATTATTCCACGCATTTTGATAGATATTGATGAGGATATCCTCTTTACTGGGGAAATAATGGTAGAAGAGACCGTAGGCGACGTCGGCCTCCTTCGCAATATCATGTATGCGGCTCTTATAGTATCCCCGCTGTGCGAATATCCTGATCGCTGCATCCATGATGAGATTGCGCTTGCTCTCGGTCCGGTCGCTCATGATGGTATTGAACAATAAGTATTACGGGCTCCAGCCAGTACAGAGGGGGATCATGCTATTCAGTTATAGCAACGACAACCGAAATATCTGCATCCCGCCACGCCTGAACGGGTAGAAATGCCCGATGAAGTTAACAAAACTGCTCAATTATTTATTGGCAAAATTGATTGACTTATCAGTCAATGTAAGACATGAAATAAAATCAGATAAAAAAGTCAAGATATAATCATTTCCTGATTTTAAAAAAAGCGATATTCTGCGAAAGCATATCCGACTGCCATTCAAGTTTCCTGGAATGCTCTCCAACACTGTTTGTGCTCTCGGCTATGTTCTGAACGGCACTTGAAATCCTCGTGAGGGTTTGTACAAACTCCTGATGGGCATGTGACTGTTCTTCCGTCGCCTTTAAATTCTCGGCGGTCAAATTGATCATTGCGTTGAATTTATCTTTTATCTCTCTGTTAATGCGGGACTGATTCTCCGTCTCCTCGGTGATTCTTTGCATAACGTTCGATGTTTCATCAACATAATTCTTAATCTCGGTAAAAGAGTCAGATGTTTTACCCATGGATTCGATTCCCTCGTTCACCTGATGAATGGTTCCTTCGATGAGTTTTGTTATCTCATTGGCGTTGATCTGCGTGCTCTCAGCAAGTTTCGCGATTTCCTGCGCAACAACGCTGAACCCCCTGCCGAATTCGCCTGCCCGCGCCGCTTCGATTGAGGCATTGAGGGAGAGGAGGTTCACCCGATCGGCAATGTCCTTGATGATATACACCGATTCATGTATCGACTCCGCGCTTCTCTTGATTGCCTGTACTTTGAGAACGGTCTCCCGCAACACGTCACCTCCCCGTACCGCCTTCTGAACGGCGGTATCCGAAACAGACAATGCGCTGGTCGCCTTCGAAGATATCTCAACGATGGCGTTGTTCAAATCGGCATAGTACTGAAAGGCGTAATCGGTCTGACTCTTCTGATCCCGGGAATTCTTGGCAATGCTTTCACTGGCCGCACTCAGCTCTTCAAACGAAGCAGAGAGCTCCTCGACCGATGATGCCACTTCCCGACTGCTGTCGGACAATGCGATTATGTCATTCGACATTTTACCCGAATCACGATCCAGTATCACCGCTTCCTCGTTTATTTTTTTGATTATTGCATTGAGCTCGGAGATGAATGTATTCAGGTATATCGCCATACGCCCGATTTCGTCGATAGTGACGAGCGGCACCAGATCGGTCAACCGGCCCCGCGATAATTCCTCAATATTCAGCACGGTTATCCCCAGGGTGGTTTTCAGCGATCGGGCGAGTAACAAAATCAGATAAAACAGGATAATCAGCATCAGGGCCATGATTGCAAGAATGTGGTATTCAACGTTCGTAAACTGAATGATATCGTAATTTATCTCATAGATGATCAGGCTGAGAACGGCCAGGGGATACCACATGAGAACTGATAGGGTCATCGCAACCTTTCGCCAGAGACTGAATACGGGGTACTCCGTAACTGTGATAGATGAGAGCTTCGGTGATTTCAGCAGATCGGCTAATTTTCTCTCGGCTATGAAATAGGTATACACGTAGCCGGAGGGCATGGTCACCAGAACGACAACGGCAAGGGTGATAAAGTGTATGGTATCCAGTGAGATTATTATGAGCGTGACAATCGTCGCAATGGCAACTGCGATCAGCCAGCTCATCATTATTGCAAAGCCTGCTTTTTGCGGCTCCTTCAAGAAAGCGATTTTAGCCCTTTGCAGCTCATCCGGCATGGACATATCATCATAGAAAGCCTGTAAATGGGGCTTCAGCCGCCGATAATTCAAATATATTTCCAGCGGCGTTACGCAATTCCCTGCGACGATGACGCCGATGAAAAGGTAGAGGAGCCGGTCACCGCTGAAGTTGCCGCAGAAGATTACGATATAGAGGGCCAGGGGGAGCCCGATCAGGTAGGTCACCAGCTGCTGCGGGAGAACGAGCCCTATAAAAAATTTATTCACCGTGCTTTTCATGAAGCTCTCCTCATCTGCAATTTTATCGACCGGCAACCTCTCTTCGTATCTGAAATCGCTCTATAGTCCATGATGATATGAGAAGCATCAATATGAGGATTAAAAAAAAGGGCAGTATCAGGATATGGGTGACAAGTAGTCTTCTGGCTTTCATCACGCTCAACCCCTCTTCCGATGCGATAATTCATTTTTTCGCGATGCCTGCACGAGCGCATCCACATCAAAAACCGCCCCCTTGCCGGGATCAACAACAAGGGAGCTCGCTCCCCGGGGACAGGCGCTGACACAGACGCCACAGCCCATACAGAGATCGGTCAGCTGCACAAGACGCTTCTTCCCCTCAACCGTGACAATGCTCCTCGCCTCGTAGGGGCACAAATCCACACAGGTGCCGCAGGCTATACACTTTTTCTCATCAAAAACCGCCGCGTACCCCGAAGGCGCCGTTATTATCAACCCCTCAATCCCCTTTTTCCGGGAAAGGAGCTCGACCTCCATGCCGCCGCAGCAGCAGGAACAGCAGCAGCAGAGAACGCCTCCCCGGTATCCCGTGCCATCCTTGAACCAGAGGGTGAATACCATTCCCCTCTTCTGCTGTGCCTCGAGGAGTGCCAGCACCTCCTCCTTCGTCGTCCGCTCTCCATTCATTCGCGGCATATGCGTCGTGATGAAGTCGACATTCGTTTTTCCGAAGAAGATGCAGGTGTGCAGCGGCTCGCAGTACCGCTTCCCCGCAGTCTTTTTCTCCAGGCGGCAGGGGCAGTCCGCTATGGCCAGCTGATCACGGTGATTGAAGATCAGCTTATTGGCAATCTCCCAGGGGATGATCTTCTTCGATTCCTCCGTGGGAAGAATAAGCTCCTCTTCAAGCAAGACCAGTTTTCGGGCATTCTCATAGGTAAGCACCTTGCAGTGATAGCGCTGCGCAAAAAAATTAATGGCAACCGCTCTATAGATAACCATGGGCAGCTTGCCCAGCAGTCTCAAGAGAACCAGGGCATTGGCAACATAGTGATCGTAGAGGGTATAGTACATATAGCCGTGCAGCATGTTGAGGATGCGCTGAAGCCCCCACGCTCCCTCCTTCTGCATTTTCCAGAAATTCCTCGTCGACTTTTTAATCATGAAATGGCATCCGCTCTCTTCAAGGCTTCTTTATTCAGGTATCTGTATAATCGCTTTCCGAACTTTACATCCTCAGTATGCGCAGCTCCTCCCATCAGACGGGGGGAGTGTTGACGAACGATACGTCATCGCGATGCCCCTCAATTTCTTTCGGGGTAAACTCCGCGAGTAATCTTTGTTCATGGTGATTACCTGTTCAATGAAAGCAGATCGCTTCGTCGCGTCGTTCCTCGCGATCACAGTGCTGGCAACTGGTGTTCCTCGCAATGACATAATACTTTGCAAACAAACCCGGGACGCCGAGTAAGCCGTCAGTTGAGGAGCAGATCAGCTCCCAAGCAGTATTTCCGCAGGTATCTTTTTATCAAGCGCATAATTGTCCCTGAGCACCATTGTCCGTGCATTCCCCCTGCAGTGCAGGACACAGAGGCCACAGCCCAGGCATTTCTCGACGTCCAGCATTACCTTTCCGCTGTCGCTCCTGTTGGCATTGAAGATGCATACCTCGATACATCTTCCGCACTCCTCGATACCGACACATTTTTCCGCATCATACAGCACGATCTCGGGGCCTGCCGTGAGGAGCTTCCCCGTCTTGAGATACGCCCGGGTCAGAGCGCATATGCGCGGTTCGCAGTTGCATATGCAAAAGGTATACTTTCCCGATTGCATGCAGTAATCGAGCTCATGCACGAGCCCTGCATCACGGCAGACCCTCAGGATTCTCTTTACCTCATCGGCAGAAATAAATTTATGACCCCTTTTCAGTTTTTTTGCAAAGATATCGGCAGCATAATTAAACATGATATCCTTGATGACCGGCTCCTCCCACCTCTTCATTGACTGCTGACAGATACATGGTCCCACAGAGAAACGACCGCCCTTGGAGCCTTCCTGTTTATCGAGAAAATCCACCCATCTCTCAGCCACTTCGGTAGTAATAACAATGCCATTAGGAAGCGAGGGGCCAAGCAAATTGGCTGATAATTTAAGGTACCAGAGTTTAAATCCCTTGCTTTCTTGCGATTCTCCACCGCAGAGATAGTCCACCAGTTTTAAGATCAGCGGTTCAATAAAAGCAAAAGAGAGATGAAAAATATATTGAAATAGACTAATCTTCCTCAGCTTTTTCCCCTTAGGATCAAACCCAGCTCTCTTACTGGCAACTACGATATGTGCCAATACTAAACCAGAACTAAAATCAAATAGTTGAGTAAGATTATCTGATAGCAATGTGATAAGTGAAAAATCCATCTCCTCTCCTCTCCTTCAAATACTGTTAAAGGTAGATTATTCGACTTCACCGCTATGTTCCTGGAATATATCCCATCATACATTACGATCCCCTTCAACAGGGAACATCGAAAATCCTGTTACCATAAAGATCGATAATTATCAAATATCCTTCAATATTAAATCAGCGCACATCATCCCGCTCAGTGCGGCGCTGTTGATGGCGAGCCCCCTCCCCCTGTAGGTGTCACCGGCAAAGTAGAGATTGGGAATGCCGGGCGCTTTCAGCTCCGGCTTGAAGTTCCCCACCAGACCCGGCTTCCTGGCCAGGCCGTCGCAGCCGTCGACATAGTAGGGGAGCCGCCACTCAAGCTTCTCCTCGATGCCCGGGAACATCTCCCGCAGATCCTCCCAGAGGAGGCCCAGGAGCCGCTCACGCATGAACCTGTCCGATGCCTCCGGGTGCTCGCAGACAATGTCGGTGTGGAGGAGCTGCTTGCCGGGCGGCGCCACGTCCGGGGAGAAGTTTGAAGCGGGAAATGCCTGGAAGGGAAGCCCGGCATGCTTTGTCCTGAGCGCCGAAAAGAAACAGAGCTTCTGCGGATCGACAACCGGTTCCGAGAGACCGATGATATATCCTATCAGGCCGGTGACCTCGTGCTGAATGTCGGTGATCCGCTTGATCCACCACTGCGGCAGGGGGCTGGTTTCGGGATTGAAGTCGATGATCCTGTTGAGCTGATAGATGGGCAGCGCGCAGACAACACGTTCCGCTGAAATAGTTTCGGTCTCGAAGATCCGGTACTCCTCCTGATAGAGGTGCTTCTTCGAAGGGATGCGGACGCCGGTCGCCCTGCCATTCTCAATCACAATCCCCTGCACCTCGCAGTTGAGCCGTATCTCGCCGCCATTTTCTTCAATGCCCTCGACCAGGCCGCCGGTTATCCCCTCCATGCCATCGAGCGGATATGTCGCCTGAAGCACCTGCCGGGTGTTCAGGAGATTGTTTCTCGCGATGTAGAGCACCTCGCCCGCGGCCATGTCGATTGCCTCGGGAATGGTGGTCATGATCATGCCCAGATCGGTGAAGAGCTCTCGTATGCTCGGCTGCGGAACGTTTTCCTGCAGCCACTCCTCGAGAGAGCGGTTGTCCCATTGCTCGATCTCGGCATCGGCCATTCCCGCGATTTTCCCGAGCATCCCCTTGAAGGCGACCTTGTCCTCCTCGGTCATCGGGACCAGCTCGGCAACGCTGACGAAGGCATCCCTGTTCCAGATATCCACCGTTTTGCTGAAGGGAGCCCACGCGACCCTCTTGCCGACGCGCTCGTTCAGGGCATTGCAGCTCGATTTCTCGCCGAGCTCGACGAGGTGCAGGCCGGTATCGATACGCCACCCCTTCTCCGGATAGCCATCATAGCTCATCATCCGCCCGCCGAACCTCGGGTACCGATCGATCACCAGGACCCTCTGCCCGGCTTCCTTTGAGAGTATCGCGGCAACGCCCAGGCCGGCGATGCCCGCCCCAACGACTATTACATCGTAGTTCCGTGCCATGACGCCTCCCCTGCTCTATCAATTCATATCTTTTCTCTTACCTGCCTTGCCGCCAATAATCAAAATTCACGGTTTAAAATATATATGTCTATTGCTAATCTCAACTATCTCCAGGCATGTGTTGTTCACGCGGAACTTCTGCAATATGTTCGGTATGTATAACTGTTTCATTATACCAGAAGAAGAAATATGCTGTAAAGATTATAAGGGGACTTCTAAAAACTATTAATATGATGTCCCCCTGGCCAGCGTTGTTTTGCACATCCTTACGCTGGCATGCGCAACGTCGTGTCCCCTTGTGTGCACAATGCCTGATAAAACCGGTATTTACAATTTGTGGATCAATGTAAATTCCGGTTTTTAGAGGTGCCCATAATGAAATATGAAGGTGATAAATACCACTATGCAAAGCTTCTCTTTAATGAGAAAAAAGAGCCGATAGAGTTTTGTAATCAGAGTCCACGCATATTATATTTTACCGAGAATCGTTAAAAAATATTTGAATAATTCCCAGTACTACAGAGCATTGAATAACAGAACTCCAATAAATGCAAACACTTATTGGGGAATGACATCTCGCAAGGAGCGAATTTAGTATTATGAAGCGCAACGGCGGTACCCGCTTTTCAATTCTGTTCCCCCTTCCCCGATGCCCGAGAGCGATATTCCTCTACCCTTCTTTCAGCATTCCCTTCGGGTTTGCCTTCATCTCCCGCTCCCATTTCCGTATCCGTGAAAGGGCTTCATGATGACATCACCGGAGACGCCGCCGGTTGATTTTCCCCTAAAACGCTCGAAGGGATGAAGCGAAATACGGAAATCAGGCTGAGCGTATGACCGTGGAAAGTTCGTTTACTGCTCTACACGTATAATGGCATAACCGATGAATGCTTCTTCGAAGGCAGGATAAGGCAAAATAAATTTGATAAAAAAATAAAATACGCATAAAAAAAATTGACATCAATTCCCTTATCAGTAAGGTGTCCGCTTAATTTGTCGGGCGCACTGCCCTCAGAGCACTGAATGCGGTGGCATGCAGTCTGCAAAGAAGAATAACCTATAGCAAACGGATATTTACTATGACAGCCATGAGGAGAATACGACTGGACACCTGGGAACGAATGTATCTTACGATTAGCATCTTCATGCGGCTCAAGGCGTACTACTGCTCTTTCGAGAGATGCGATTCGCAGTGCACCGAGGAGCAGAAGGCAAAATGTCATGAGCTCTTCCGGCAGATCGCCGAGGATGCCCAATACTGCATCAACGGCCCCTCGCGCTGAGCGGTGAACCCCTCATCGCTGACGAAACAGCTTATCACCGAAGCGAAGCAAGGATACGTCCGGTCAGGAGATTGACCATAATGGACATCGTATCGGGGGGGAAGTGCACGAGGCTCTCGCGATCCATGAGCACCTTCACCCGTGCAGGAAATTCATCATCGGCCAGCCACAGCAGATACTCCACGACCACCTTGGGAAAAACCTGCAGCCGGACGGCACAGTCAGATTTGTCGATTCTCACCGCACCCAGTTCTTCCGCTCTGGCGCTGAATTTCCCGGCGTCTTTTCCGAATGCTTCTTCCAGCTCCTCGGTCTGCAGACTGTATCTCCCCTGAAAAAAATCGCCGCCGGCAGTCAGCTCGCGGGGAGCAACCATTTCGCCCGAGAGAGAGCTCTCCTGGGCATAGACCAGGTACATCAGCAGCAGGAAGGGGAGCTGCCGATCCCACTCTCCGCCGAATGCTCCTTCCACCTTGACAATGCTCCGCGCCTGCACATCTATCTCCCACAGCTCGTTCAGGGAGCGGAGACGATACAGGTCGTTGAATAGAAAGGCGCCGCTGTTGGTGCATAGCTCGCCGGCCGATTTTTCCGAAAGCCGCTCCCACAGCTCCGGTGTTCTCTCCGGCCAGGCAGCCTGGGGCGAGTCGACATTCTGCCGGCGGCGGGACTGCATCATCAAAAACGCCGCGCTGAAGGGATACTCGCTATCCATGAGCACATCACAGGGAAAATCGTCGCAATCCCGCAGGCAATAGCCGATACCCCGCCCCACGGCACAGCTCAGAATCGGGCAGCCGAAGCCGAAGAGGCGGTGCTGTGCGGCCAGCTTCTCCCTCCCCTCATTGCTGTTTCCTGCTCCGCAGGTGCTGCAGACTCCCAGCACGTGAAGACGGCAGGTCGTACAATTTATTCCGCAGGCGCCGGTGGACATGTCATCACCCTCCTTCAGTGTGAGCTCATCTTCAAAACGCCCCTCCTCAAAATCAAGAAGAAATTAGACGCTCCGCCGTTTTTAGGGAAAATATGCTTGATGCAGAGCCGCATTCGATCGCATACTTATAGTATCAGAGCGGCAACCCGCAACGGAATGAAGCTCAAAAAATTATTATATTCGGAAATGATATGAGCGCGAAGGAACAATCGGGAGATATATCTGGAATGAAACCAACACTGGGAATTCTCCTCGGCGATGCAAACGGCATCGGTCCTGAAATCGTGGCAAAGCTCTGCGCCCGGGGAGGGATCACCGCCTCCTGTAATCCGATTCTGATTGGCGATCACCGCGTCCTCATGATGGGGCAGCGCATCGCCGGCGTCGATTTTCCCGTTTCGGTAATCGACCATATCACGGAAACCGTTCCGCAGGGTTCGCTCCCGCTGCTGGATCAGAAGAATCTCGATCCCGAACAGATCAGCATCGGAACACCGGACCCCGTCTCCGGTCGGGCCACGGGCGATATGCTTCTCACCGCATTCGCGCTCTGCCGGGACGGCTCGCTTGCAGGCTTCACCATCGCCCCTTTCAACAAGGCATCCCTGCAGTACGGCGGCCACGGCAGCGTTGCCAGGGGCACAACCGATGAGCCGTACCAGGAGATCAATATCGTGAGCAATCTGTGGACCTCCCGCGTGACGAGCCATATTCCGCTGAAGGAGGTGTCCGCCCATCTCACCGCCGATACAATACTCGACTCGATCACGCTCCTTCACCGGACGATGACCATGGCAGGCTTTTCACGCCCCCGCATCGGCGTTGCCGCACTGAATCCGCACGCCGGGGAGGACGGACTGTGCGGGAGGGAGGAGATTGAAATCATAGCACCGGCTGTTCTGAAAGCACAGGAAGCGGGCATCGATGCGCGGGGGCCCCTCCCGGCAGACACGATTTTTCTTCATGCCTTCAACGGTGAGTACGATGGCGTGACAACCATGTATCATGATCAGGGACAGATTGCGCTCAAGCTCATGGATTTCGATTCCGGCGTCTCGGTGGCTGCCGGGCTCCCCTTTCCGATCACCACACCGGCGCACGGCACCGCTTTCGATATAGCCGGTAAGGGGATTGCTCAACCCGATGCCATGAAACGGGCAATAGAGATAGCGGCACGCATGGCGGGATGGCAAAGAGATAAAAACGTTGGTACCATATCCCGAGACCGGTGACGCCCCGCAGGAGCTCATCAATACGCAGTAACACCGGACAATCCCATGAGCATGCACCGACACTATCATCATTACCATCAGAGGAGCGTGTCAAATGGATAACACACAGGCTCTGCTGGAAACGGCATTCTTCAACAGCTTTCAACCCATGATTCTCTTCAACAGGGATTATTCCCTCGCCGCATACAACAGGAGCGCTGAACAGCTTGCCATGAAGCTGGGGGGATTGCATCTTTCTTCCGCCACATCGTTTCATACCATTCTCCCTCCCGAGGATCGCGTCAGCTTCGAGGAGAATATCAAGCAGTCCTTTTCGGGAAAAGACGTCAAGAGCGATCTGGTGAGCATTATAACGGGCAGTGATAACAACGAGTACTGGTTTACCTATCTGTTCAGCCCCGTCCGGACAGCCGGAGAGATCCCCCGTGTCCTTGTAACCATTATTGATATAACCGATCGGAAAACGGTTATCGACCGTATCGCCCAGAATGAGAAGCGGTTCCGTTCACTCCTGAGAAATATCTCCGATGTTCTCACCATCATCGATGAACGGGGCATCATCCACTATCAGAGCGAATCCATCGAGAGAATACTCGGCTATAAGTACGAAAAGCTCACGAAACGCAACATCAGGGACCTGATTCATCAGGACAGCATCAGGAGCTTCGACCATTTCCTTGAGAATCTGCTCACCGAGCCGGAAAACAACCGCTCCCTGGAAATACAGTTTCAGCACACAAACGGCGACTGGCTGTACCTGGAGATTATCGGCTCGAACCATCTCGCCGATGCAAGCATACGGGGAATCGTTCTCAGCTCCCGCGACGTAACCCAGCGCAAGCACTACGATGAGATTCTGAAGCGCATAAGCCTGCAGAACGAGCTGATCCTGGAGTCGATCGGCGAGGGAATCTGCGGTATCAATCTCCGGGGAATGGTCACCTTCGTCAATCCGGCGGCGATAGGAATGCTCGAGAAGGAGGACAGTGAGATCATCGGGAAATACTATGAAGAGATTTTTCATCAGCATGGAGCGGACAGAAAACCGCTCCCCCGGGATGGATCACCTGTCGCCGCAGCCCTGAGAGACGGACGCATTCAGAAGGTTGAAAACGTATTCTTTCAGCGTGGCGACGGGTCCCTGTTTCCCGTTGAATACTTTGTGAACCCGGTCATCCATCAGGAGAAGATAACCGGGGTGGTTGTCTCCTTTAACGATATTACCGACCGCATTCGCAACGAAGAGGAGCTGAAAAAAGCAAAGGAGGAGGCCGAAGCGGCAAATCAGGCCAAGAGTGATTTTCTTGCGCACATGAGCCACGAGATCAGAACGCCCATGAACAGCATTCTGGGATTTCTGGAGATCCTCTCCCTGTCGGAACTCTCAAAGAAGCAACAGGAATACGTTGCCATTATTACCGGTAATGCGCGAACGCTCCTCGGAATCATCAATGACATTCTGGACTTTTCCAAAATCGAGAAGGGGAAGCTCGAGCTCGACGAAATCGAATTTCACCCTCACGAGATATTCGAGTCGACCATCGAGACGTTTTCCGTGAATGCCCAGAGCAAGAATCTGTCTCTGACGGCAGACATCGACCCGCATCTCCCCGCACGGCTCATCGGGGATCCGCTCAGGATAAAGCAGGTGTTGAACAACCTTATCAGCAACGCCATAAAATTCACCGATCCCTCCGGTGAGATAAAGGTGACCATCGGCATTGCGGATCTGAAACGCGACCGCTGCAGGGTGGACTTTGCGGTATCCGACACCGGCGTCGGCATCCCGCCATCGAAGCAGCGCATTATCTTCGAGGCTTTTACGCAGGCTGAGAGTTCGGTGTCACGCCGGTACGGGGGGACCGGGCTCGGCCTGAGCATCAGCTCCAATCTCGTCCGGATGATGGGCGGCGAGCTGCAGATCGACAGTGAAGAGGGTCGGGGGAGCACCTTCTCATTCAGTATCGAGCTGGGCATCCCCGCAGGCTTGAGCGACGATGATACCGCACCCGGTGAGGAGCTGAGCAGTCTTCGCGTCATGGTCTCCCCCGGTGAAAAGGGCGACGAGGTGGTCGCTTCACTCGCCTTCTATCTCCGAACGCTGGGAATTGACTTTGCAGAAGGGAACGCGACGACTGACGATCTCTCCCCCTATGATCTCCTCTTCCTTATCTCTCCACGACTGGACGCCGATGAGATCAGCACCATGACCGGATCCCTCACTCTGCCGACCGTTCTGATAACGAGAGAGCGACGGAGGCACAGCATCGAAGAGGCGCTGGAACATGTCGACGCGATACTGATGGAACCCGTTCACCTCTCGAAGCTGCTCTCAACCCTGCAGGAGATTGTCGCCGCGAGATCGGCGAAAGCGGGTGTTCCGGCAGGCGACGAGCTCCGGCGGCAGCAGGAGATACTGGTAGCGGAAGACAATATCGACAATCAGAAACTGATGCGCCTGATGCTGGAACAGCTGGGCTTCACCTGCGATATCGCCGAAAACGGGAAGCGTGCCGTGGAGCTGTTTCGGAAGAAGCGCTACGGTGCAGTGCTCATGGACATCAATATGCCCGAGCAGAGCGGAACCGAGGCCCTGCGGGAGATACGACGGTATGAGCGGAGCGGCGGAAAAGGGCACACGCCGATAATCGCCCTCACCGCAAAGGTCTTCAGGGAGGATGAAGCGGAACTGTCCGGGGCCGGCTTCGACGGCCATCTGAAAAAACCGGTCGACATGAGCACCCTGAAGAGCGCTCTGCGAACGGTGCTTCCCCCGCTCACGCGCACAGCCGTCGCTCATGAAGAGAAACGCGACATTGCCACAATCGCCCGTGCGCTCGGTCTCGAGGTCGAAACGGCGCGAGACCTCATCAGGGATTTTATGAGCTCACTGGATGACTATCTTCAGGAGATCGAATCCGCGGCACAGCAGGGTGTTCCCGCCGATATCGAACGGGCGGCACACAAGCTCAAGGGGATTGCGGCAACCTATCGCTTTACCACACTGGCTGATATCGCCGCCAAGATAGAGAGCAGTGCCTCTGAGGGAAGCGCAAACGTGGAGGGGCTCCTCCAGCAGCTGGAAGTGGAGATAGCCGCCGTCAAGAGCCGCGGCATATGAACAATCACGACTGTGATGGCTTCCTGCCCAGCGCAAGCTCGAGATCGCCAAAGGAGATGTAGAGCTGAATCCGCTCATCAAACTCCGCCGTGGCAATAATGGTTCCGTAATGCCGTCCGGCAACAACGTAGAGAGTTCTCTCGGGAAACAGCCTGAGAATGATCTCGAGGATGGGCACCTCCTCGGTAGTCATGTCGGGCAGGGAGCGGAGATCGATGATGGTGATATCACGCTGCGTCGTCTTCAGAAAGTGACTGCTGAAAATGCGTTTGGCTTCATCGATGACGTACTGCTCACCGAGACGCGAGAGGAACGAAATCAGCGTCCTGCCGCCGGAGCGGGATACGTCAATGTGCTGGGACCGCTCAAGCTCCTTCGCGCTCTTCATCATCCTGCTGTACTGAAGGGCTGTACGTATCTTTTTTCCGAAGATCTCAACATCGTAGGGCTTGAGAATATAGTCGAGGACACCGTAGCGCATCGCCTTGTAGATATCCTCCTTCTTCGGCATGGCGGTGAGCATGATGACGGGTATTCCCCGGAGCGTCTCATCGGATCGAAGCTGCGTGAGCACCTTGAATCCATCCATGACCGGCATTGCCACATCGAGCAGAATGAGATCGGGATTGCCGGTCTGCGCCATCTCGAGCCCCTCGGCACCGCTCGATGCCTTGATAGTACGATACCCCAGGTTGGTCAACTGATGAGAGAGGAGATTGAGAAATCCCTTGTCATCATCTATTGCTAAAATAAGCTCCATAGCTCCTCCCGGCATGAGGCGCGCTCCCACTCCTGTGCGACGGGTTTCTGTCTGCAGGCGTGATCGTTTAATCTCTCTGTATATCATAGTACGGGATACCCTCTTATTATTCAAGATTTTTTTAACTCTTCATTCCGTCCGCCGA
>Ga0180431_10000679_pt1 | contig 48632 bp, 32 predicted proteins | sample SS_ome_11_FD_132459 | JGI IMG/M metagenome (GOLD analysis project Ga0180431, IMG submission 132459) | Hypersaline lake sediment archaeal communities from the Salton Sea, California, USA - SS_1_MS_1 metaG | ecosystem: Environmental > Aquatic > Non-marine Saline and Alkaline > Hypersaline >... | reverse complement strand
TCAGCGCCCTTCGGGGGTGGTCTGGCATGAAGGGCGGGTCCTGGTGGCCGATGCCATAAACAACCGCATCCAGGTGTTCTCCGACGGCGGGGAGTTCCTCGGCGTGCTTGGCGCCGCCGGGGCCGGCATCCCGCTTCACTTCCCCTATGACATCGCGATGGCGCCGGACGGCGGGCTGTACGTGGTGGAGTATGGCGCGGGTCGTGTCACCCGGCTGAGCCTGGACGGACGGCTGCTGGGCCGCTACGGCCGGACGGGTACGGGCGAGGGCCAGTTCCGCACTCCCTGGGGGCTGGCCGTTGATTCGAAGATGCGGCTTCGCATCGCTGACACCGGTAACCGACGGATAGTGGACTTGAGGCTATGAGAGCAGTGCGGCTCTTCAGAAGCGTGATCCCTGCGCCCCGCAGGCGGGTCGGGCTGCGCGCCGCGTTGCCTCTCCTGGTCTTCCTTCTGGTGTTTGCCGGTGCGTGCGTGTCCGTCGAGCTGCTGGGCGTCGTCTCGTTCTCTTCGCGGAAGGCTTTCCTTCTGGCCGCCGCCATGCCGTGGTTCTGGTGGATGCACGTGGCCGGGCTCAGCGGGCTGAGCAGGGGACGCGCGCTGCTCGCGCTTCTGGTCCGGCTCACTGTCGTTGCGCTGCTCGTCGCGCTCATGGCCGAACCGCGGGCGGTGCGCTACAGCGACGTGCTCTCCGTGGTGTACGTCCTGGACGTGTCCAACTCCATCGGCGAATCGGCTTCGGACGCCGCACGCCAGTACGTGGCCGCAACGGTCTCTCAGAAGCCGGAAAGGGACGAAGCGGGACTTGTGGTCTTCGGGCGCGATGCGGCTGTCGAACTGCCTCCCCGCACCGTGTTTCCCTTTGAGGCCATCAACTGCCTCATCGTGAAGGACGGTACCAACCTGGCCGGCGGGCTGTCGCTGGCCGCGGCCGTGCTGCCCGAGGACCGGGTCGGGCGCCTTGTGCTCATCAGTGACGGCGCACAGACCGAGGGGGCGCTCTCGGGCGTCCTGGACGAGCTGAAGTCCCGGGACGTCGCGGTTGACGTGCTCCCCGTGCAATACGGCTACGAACATGAAGTGTGGCTGGAGAAGCTGGAGTTGCCCCGACACGTGCGGGCCGAGGAAACCTATGAGGCCGCCGTTGTGCTCTCCTCGCTTCAGGCCGGCTCGGGCAGGCTGGTGTTGCTGGAGAACGGCGAGCCGATCTACGAGGGCGACGTGGATTTCAACGCCGGCAAGAACCGTTACGTGCTCCCCATCTACCTGCGGGAGCCCGGCTACTACCAGTACGTCGCCAGGATCGACGTGCCTGAGGGCATGGATGGCTGGCAGGAGAACAACAAGGCCGTCGGGCACCTGTACCTGAAAGGCGAGGGCAAAGTCCTCGTCGTGACCGATCCGAACGGTGACTCGCGCGACTGGGATACGCTGGTGGGCGCGCTGACGCGGGCCCGGTTCGACGTGGAACGGGTCCTCGCCTATGAGCTGCCAAGCGATCCCATGTCGCTGATGCCGTATGACTGCATCATCTTCGTCAACGTGCCGGCGGACGCCTTCGACGTGCTGCAGTTCGACGCGCTCCGGGACGCCGTCTACAACCAGGGGAGCGGGTTCCTGATGGTGGGTGGGCAGCACAGCTTCGGGCCGGGCGGCTACCACCGCACCGCCGTCGAGGAAGTCCTGCCCGTCAGCATGGACGTTACTCAGAAGAAGATATTGCCAAAGGGCGCCCTGGTCATCATCCTGCACACGTGCGAGTTTCCGCAGGGCAACACCTGGGGCAAGCGCATAGCGAAAGAGGCGATCCGTGTCCTGGGGGCCAAAGACGAGGTCGGGGTGCTCGTGCACAGCTACCCGGGGGGAGAGGGCTGGCTTTTCAATCTGACGCCGGCCGGGGAGTATGAGCGGCTCGTCGCGCTGATAAACCAGGCTCAGATCGGCGACATGCCAAGCTTCGGCACGACGATGCAGATGGGGCTGAACGCCCTCCAGGCCAGCGACGCGGCGATGAAGCACATGATCATCATCTCCGACGGGGACCCCTCCTCTCCGACCCCCGAGCTGCTGACAGCCTTCGTGGCCGGGCAGGTGAAGGTGAGCGTCTCGACGGTGGCCATCAACCCGCACACGCCGCAGGACGTCACGGTCATGCGCGCCATTGCGGGGGCCACCGGCGGGCGATACTACTTCCCCCAGGACCCCGCGCAACTGCCGTCCATATTCATCAAGGAAGCCAAGACGCTCAAGCGGTCCATGATCCAGAACCTGACCTTCGTCCCGACGGTCGAGGCCCCCTCCCCGGTGCTGAAGGGCGTGGAAGACCTGCGGGGACTTCGCGGCTACGTCCTGACGACGCCGAAGGGCAGGGCACTGACCATCCTGAAGGGGCCCGAGACGGAGCAGATGGACCCCGTCCTGGCGACGTGGCGATACGGCATGGGCAAGAGCGCGGCGTTCACGTCCGACCTGTCCACGAATTGGGCGGCCGAGTGGACCGACTGGGATCGCTATCTGCCCTTTGTCAAGCAGCTTGTGAACGACATCTCCCGCACTGAGCGGGAGGGTCACCTCCAGGTTCGCACCTACGCAGCCGGCGGCACGGGCACGATACTGATCGAGGACACGCATCCACAGGCGTCGTTCCTGGAGATTGAGGCGAGTGTGAAAGGGCCGCAAGGCCGCGTGAAAACGGTGCGCCTCGCACAGAGCGGGGCCGGGAGATATGAGGGACGCTTCCCCCTGTGGGGGAAGGGGCGCTATCAAGTGGTCGCAGTGGGGGCCGGCGATGGGCGCAGCGAGAGCGCCGTGGCCGCCTTTGCCGTGCCCTACTCGCCGGAGTTCCTTCGATTCCGGGCCGATCCCATCGTGCTGGGTCAGATTGCCGAGGCGACCGGCGGCCGCGTTCTGACGGGCAACGAGACGGGTGAGGACGTCTTCGTGCGGGAGCGGCAGCCAAGGGCCAGCTCCCGGCCGATCTCAGACTGGTTCCTGGTCCTCCTGGCCTGCCTGATCCCGCTCGACGTCGGCGTGCGCCGCATACAGTTGGATTGGTCCCTGATACGCGGCTGGATTGGCCTCGGGCGGGGACGGGAGCCGTCAGGCGAGACGCTGGAGACGCTGCTGCGTCGCAAGAGAGAGATCGAGTTTATGACAGCGCAGGAGGACCGCCGTCGCGCGCTGGCCGAGCGCGCGGCCCGGCCACAGCCCCCCGAAGGGAAGGCCCCGGCCGCGCCGCCGGCGGCCGGGAAGGAAAAGGCCGACCAGGAAGGGCTGCCGACCACGCGGCGTCTTCTGGAGAAAAGGAAGAGATGGAGGAAGGAATGATGCCGATCGACGCGGCTGGCCGGCGGGGCTTAAGCGGCGGACGGCAGGGACGAGCGATGCCTCTTGAGGTGGAGAAGCGACATGGGCGCAGAACAGGAATTGCAGGCCGAGGCTGAACGGTTCAGGAGCGACTATGCGCTCATCAAGGAGGAGGTCGCCAAAGTCATTGTCGGCCACGAACGGGTGGTGGAGGGGGCCATCACGGCGATCATCTGCGGCGGCAACGTCCTGCTCGAAGGCGTCCCCGGCCTGGGCAAGACCGAGCTGGTGAAGACGCTCTCGCGCGTGCTCGACCTGGAGTTCAGGCGCATCCAGTTCACCCCCGACCTGATGCCCGCCGACATCATCGGCACGACAGTCATGACGGTTGACCCGGACGGGCGGTATCGGTTCGAGTTCCGGCAGGGGCCGCTCTTCACGCAACTGCTGCTGGCGGATGAGATCAACCGGGCCACGCCGAAGACGCAGTCGGCCCTGCTGGAGGCCATGCAGGAGGGCTCGGTGACCCCCGGCCACACCACTTACCACCTCAAGCAGCCTTTCTTCGTGCTGGCCACGCAGAACCCGATAGAGCAGGAAGGCACCTACCCGCTGCCCGAGGCCCAGTTGGACCGGTTCATGTTCAAGATCAACGTCCCGTTCCTGAACCGCGCCGAGTTGAACGAGGTGCTGAACCGGACGGCCCTGAACCGGCAGGTCGAGGTGCGCAAGGTCCTCGACGGCGACCGGATACTTGCGCTGCGCGAGATCCTGCAGAAGGTGGTGGTGGCCGATCCCATCCGGGACTATGCCGCGCGCCTGTCGCTGGCCACGCACCCCGATTCGGAGTTCGCCTTCGAGGCCATTCAGAAGTACGTCCGGTGGGGGGCCAGCCCGCGCGCCAGTCAGGCCATGATCCGCGGCGCTCGCGTGCGCGCCCTCACGGAAGGGCGGGCACACGTGTCCTTTGCCGATGTGTGCTATTTCGCCGACGACGTGCTCCGGCACCGCGTGCTGCTGAACTACGACGGCCTGGCGGAGAACATCCGCGTCGTCGATCTGATCAAGGAACTCGTCGAACACGTCCCGGAAGAGGGCTGACCATGAGAGGCGAGTCACGGCCCGCGCAACTGACCCCGCTGCTGAGCAATCAGGTGCTGAATCGGCTGGAGTTGCTCAGGATCAATGCGAGCGGCCGCTTCACCAACAAGAGCCAGGGAGAGCACCTGTCCGGCAAGGGGGGCACCAGCATCGAGTTCTCGGACTACCGCGATTATGCGCCCGGGGATGACATCCGGTTCGTCGATTGGAACATTTTCGCCCGGCTCAATCGCCCTTACATGAAGCTATACGAACAGGAAGAGGAGATGCACGTCGTCGCCCTGGTGGACGCGAGCGCCTCGATGGCCTCCGAGGGGAAGCTTGACAGGGCCAGGGGACTGGCTGCCGCCTTCGCCGTGATGGGTCTGCTGGGCGGCGAGCGGGTTAGCGTTTACTCCTTCAACAGCGCCGCCGAGGCCCCGACGCGGCTCCCTCCCTGTCTGGGCCGGGCCAGCATGACCAAGACGTTCGCGTTCATTGAAAGGATCGAGGCCGGCGGCGACGCACCGATCGAGGCGGCCATTGCATCCTTCCTCAAGTACCACGCCGGGCGGGGGGTTGCGGTCCTGCTCTCGGATTTCCTGACGTTCGGGGAGGTCGGCCGGGGGCTGAACTTGCTGTTCAGCTCGGGACTGGAGATCTTCGCCGTACAGATCCTCGGGCCGGGCGAGATCGAGCCTGAAATCTCGGGGGACATGAGGCTGGTGGACTCTGAGACGGGAGGGACGCTCGACGTTACGTCGGCCAGTGAGCTGCTGGGCATCTATCAGGATTACCGGCTCTCCTACGAGGGCCGGCTCGCAACGCTGTGCCAGCAGCGCAGCGGCCGCTTCGTTTCCATCAGCACCGAAGCGCCCGTAGAGTCGGTGTTGTTCGACCTGCTCCGGCGCAAGGGGTGGGTCAGATGAGAAGCGTGGGCTTCTACGCCCTGGGCAACGCGTGGCTGTTCGCCCTGCTTGCGCCGCTCGTGCTTTTCTATTTCCTGAAGTTGAAGCGGCCGCGGCTGGAGGTCCCGTCGCTCGTTCTGTGGCGCCAGGTCCTGCGCGACAATCGCGTGAACTCCCCGTTCCAGCGGTTCAAGCGGAACCTGCTTCTGCTGCTCCAGGTTCTGCTGCTCATGCTGCTGGCCGCGGGCGCGATGCAGCCTTTCTGGCGTCAGAGGGCCGCCCGCGTTCGGCGCATCCCTGTGCTGATCGACACCTCGGCCAGCATGGCCGCTCTCGACAAGCCGCGCGGCAGTTCGCGAATGGGCGTGGCCAAGAAAGAGGTGGAGCAGATCATAGACGGCCTGCTGCCGGACCAGGAGATGTGCCTGATTTCTTTCAGCCGGACGGCCCGGAGGCGCTGCGACTTCACCAGCAACAAGCGCGTCCTGCGGGACGCGCTCGACGGAATCCAGGTGGAGGACGTGCCGAGCGACGTTGAGGACGCACTTCGCCTGACGCAGGCGCTCGCGCAGGGGGCCGCGTTCGACGAGGTGCTGCTCTTCTCGGACGGGAACCTGCCGATCCGCGCCCATTTCGAGCTGCCCTTCGCGCTGCACTACCAGCAGATTCCTCCGGCAGGCCCGAACTTCGGCATCGGCTCCCTGAACGCGCGGCGTTCGGCGGAGGGACACTGGGACGTGTTCGTCCTGGTGGATGCCAGCGCCGATGCCGCCGGGTCGGTTGCCGTCGAGCTGCGACAGGACGACCGCGTGCTGCACACCGAATACACGCCTGTCCAGAAGGGCAAGGGGCGGCGCATGGTGTTCCGCGTGGGCGGGGACAGGGCGTCCGCACTGGAAGTGGGCTTGATCCCGGAGGGTTTCGACTCGCTTGGCAGCGACAACGTGGCCTTCCTGGCCCTGCCGGCCATCCGCCCGCTCCAGGTTTACGTGCCCGAGGGCGCGCAGGCCTACAGGCACGCGCTCGCCGCGCTGGACGGCCTGGAGCTGCACGCCGAGGGCGCGCCGGGCTACACCGCACGCGCCTACGATCTCGTGGTGACCGACCGGGAGGCGGACCTGCCCATAGAGGGCAGGACGAGTTGTTACGTGGGCGTCGTGCCGGAGGACCTGCGGGAACTTGTCAGCGTGGAGCAGGCCGGCGCCCAGATCGTGGACTGGCAGCGCAGTGCGCGACTTCTCCAGCACGCCGAGTTGGCGGACCTGGCGATCTTCGACCGACCTCGATCCGCCGAAGGGGTGCGCACCGACAACTACGAGAGCCTGGGCTACGAGGTGCTCGCGGACGGCGACGGGGGGCCGCTGATCCTGCAAAAGCAGGAAGGCGACAGGCTGTTGTTCTTCTTCCTGTTCCATACCGACCGCTCCTCTCTTCCCTACCGGGTGGGGTTCCCCGTGATAGTGAGGAACCTGGCCCAGATCGCCATGGAGCAGGCGGGCCTGGCGGAGGCGCAGAGCGTGAAGACCGGGGTCCTGCCGGGCCTGACGGTCAGGCCGGGGCGCACCTGCGAGGTCCGGGGGCCCGACGGCCGGGCCAGGACGCAGCAGAGCGGCCCGGACGGCCTGCTCTCCGGCCTGGCCGCGCCGCGCGTGGGGCTCTACCAGGTCTTCGAGAGCGGCCAGTTGCGCGCCCGCGTGGGCGCGAGCCTTCTGGCGTCGAGTGAGACCGTGCTCGAACGGGTCGAGGAGCTTGAGTTCGACGAGGGGCTCTCGGTCGCCGCGTCCACGGCCGGGCCTCGCGCGGATCGCTCGCTCTGGCCCATGTTCGCCATGCTGGCGTTCTGCGTCCTGGCGGGCGAATGGTGGTACTTCCACAGGAGGCCCGGAGGAGGCGTGCGATGAAGGGCAGAGTCGTCTCTGGATGGCTGGTGGCGCTGCTCGCAGCGGCGGCCGGCCTCATCGCGCAACCGGCTCTGGCGCAGCAGACACTGACCGCTCGCCTCACGCCAGTTGTCGCCAGTCCCCGCTCGGGCGCGCCCTGCTGGGCGGACGTGTCGCTCGACTCCACCGCGGCGTATCTGATCGAGGGGTACCTGGACGTCACGATCAGGGACGGGCTGGAGGTCGTCGCACGCTATCGCACCGCAGACCTGGCCCTGACCAACGGGATGCAGACGTTTCGGCTGGCCCTGCCGCCGGTGACGCTGCAAGGCGGTGATTCCTGGGCCACGGTCACCATGCGCTTTGTGGGAACGGAGCGCGTGTGCAATCTCGGCGAGCACATGCTGTTCGCCCCCACCTTGCTGAAGCGTTCCTTCGTGGTCGGCGTCAGCACGCCGCGCGAGGAGGTGAACCCCAGGGATTCAGAGGTCGCGCACAGCCTGTTGCTGGGACGGTTCGATCCCGACCCGGCCGCGCCCCTGCAGCGGGCCTATTCCAGCTTTCCGGCGGATGTGGCGCCGCAGGATTTCCCCGCGTTCCCGCTGGGCTGCTGCGCGTATGACATCGTGTTTCTGGCAGGCGAAGGGTTCCGCCAGATGCAGGAGAGGCAACTTGACGCGCTGCTGCGCTGGGTGGAGGGCGGCGGGAGCGTGTGCGTCCTGCCGCGACGCGGGCTGGCGCCGTACCACGAGGAGTTTCTCGCCGCGCTGGGCGTCGCAAGCGTGCCGGCCCCGCCCGAGCCGCCCGTCACGTCCCGCTGCGGGTTGGGGAGGGCCGTGGTGGTTTGGGATGACTCCGCCGCGCGGGTCGCGCTCGATATGCCCGAGTGGCGCCGCGCCGTCGCATTCCTCTGGAAGACCCGCGACTGCCAGGCCGCAGAGCTTGCCGAGCATGGCCGCTGGCGCCTGGACATGCAGGACGAGGCCTGGTTGACTCAGTGGCGCTTCCGCAGCTTCAACCTCGCCGACGAGGGGCACCTGGACTTCCAGCGTCTGCCCCTGGTCACCGGGAGGGGGCTCTTCGACACCCTCATGCCCGCCAGCATACGGCTCATACCGTTCGGGCTGATCCTGCTGCTTATCCTGCTGTTCCTGCTTGCGGTCGGCCCCGTGGACTACTTCCTGCTCGGCGCGCTCAGACGGCGGCGCTACACCTGGCTGCTCTTCCCCGCCATGTCCGTCGGCTTCGCGGCGTTCATCGCGTTCCTGTCCGGCCATTACATGGGCGGCGCCGACCACCGCAGCGCGCTCATCGTCGTTGACGTCGGCGAAGGCGGGCGGGTGCTGCGCAGGAGCAGCTACGAGATGGCCTTCGGGGCGAAGGAGCGGGAAGACAACGTGCGGCTGACCAACGCGCTCTACAGCCCGGTCGATGCCTCTGAGCTCGTTCGGTCGGGCTACTACGGGATGTACCGGGACTCCGGCTACGCCACGAACGTGCTTCCCCGGTATGGCGGCAGCATTCCGGGGGACTTCATCGTGCAGCGGCGCGTGCGCCAGTGGACGCCCCTGATGCACCGCTCGTTCTCGTTCGAGCCGATGGAGCCGGCGATAGACTTCGACTGGGACGCCGTCGGGCCGGCCGATTTCGGTTCCTACCGGGAACGTTCGCGATTGCTGGGCAGACTCCTGCCGGGCCGGCAGTTCGACGGAGCGCTGTTCTGCCTGCACGAGTCCGAGGTGCACACGGTTCAGAGCTTTGCCAACGCCCCCGCGCCGGTGGAGCCCTATCGCTCCGGTGACACTCCTGAAGATTTCATCCATGAGATCAGCTCGCGCCCCCGGGTCGGCCTGTTCTCGGTGGTTTCGCAGATATCCCCCAACGGGGCGGGGGACTTCGAGGACGTGAACCTGCTCGACTCGACGGACCCGCGCCAGTGGCTGCTGGTCGCGGTCAGGCGCGCGGGTGCGGACTGCTTCGTCTATCGGCGATTGTACTTCGGAGAGCCATGATGCCGCCTATCGAGTTGGAAAACCTTTGGGTGACCTACGGCAAGACCGTCGCCGTGCGCGGCCTGTCCTTCGTCGTTCCCGAGGGAGAGGTCTTCGGCTTCATCGGCCCCAACGGCGCGGGCAAGACCACGACCATCAAGGTCCTGGCGACGCTGCTGCGGCCGGCCCGCGGCGTGGCGTGCATCAACGGCGTGAACGTCACGGAGCACCCGCGGAGCGTCCGGCGCCAGATCGGCTACATGCCGGACTTCTTCGGCGTCTACGAAGACCTGACGGTCAACGAGTACCTGCTCTTCTTCGCCGCTGCCTACGGGCTGGACGGGCGCAAGCGCAGGTCCGTCGTTGGGGACGTGCTCGCGCTGACGGACCTGAGCGAGAAGACGGACGTCTACGTTGACGCGCTCTCGCGCGGGATGAAGCAGCGGCTGGCCCTGGCGCGCGTGCTCCTGCACGATCCGTCGGTGCTCCTGCTGGACGAGCCGGCCAGCGGCCTCGACCCCAGGGCGCGCATCGAAATCCGCGAGCTGCTCAAGGAGCTGAAGCGGATGGGCAAGACCATCCTCGTCTCGAGCCACATCCTGCACGAACTCGCCCAGATCTGCACCCGCATCGGCATCGTCGAGGCGGGCCGCATGGTGGCCGAAGGGTCGCTGACGGACATCTACCGCCAGCTCGGCCTGAAGCGGACGGTGCACGTGCAGCTCTCGAACCTGACCGAGGAACTCCTGGCGAAGGCCCGGGCCATTGACGGCGTCACCTCGCTGGAGCGGCACGTTGACCGGCTCTGCTTCCAGGTCTCCGAAGAGCGGCTCTCGCCGGAAGGCCTGCTGGAACGGCTCCACGCGCTCGGGGCGCGCATCTACATGTTCCAGCCGGAGGCGATGGACATGGAGACGGTCTTCATGAAGCTGACGGAGGGGAAGACGGCATGAAACTCCTGCGCCGACGTCCGGTGCTCCCCCTGGCGGCCAAAGAGCTGGTCGAGCAGGCCGCCCGGCGGCGCACCTACGTCGTGCGGGTCCTCTATGCGCTGCTCTTCTGCGCCTGTTTCCTTTTCTTCTTCCGCGAACAGACCGCCTACGCGGGACGTGACCCATACTCGGTGCTGGGCAGGGGGCGCCAGTTCTTCGAGGTCCTGGTTGCGCTCCAGTTCGCCGGCATCTTCATCTTCCTGCCGGCCATGATGTCGGGCGTTCTGGCCTATGAGAAGGAGCGGGGCTCCCTGCCGCTGCTGCTGCTGACGGGCCTGCGGCCCTGGGAGATCGTCATCGAAAAGTACCTGGGCCGGCTCGTCCCCATGTTCACCTTCCTGCTGCTGTCCCTGCCCTTCCTGGCGCTTGCGTACAGCTTCGGCGGCGTGTCCACGAGCTACCTGTGCTCGGGCGCGCTCCTGCTCGTGCTGGCCTGCCTTCAGGTCGGCGCGTTCGCCCTGATGATGTCGTCCTTCTGCGCCGCGACCAGCCAGGCGTTCATTGGTTCCTACGTCCTGGGGGCGCTCTTCTACTTCTCTCCCCTGCTGCTTTTCCTGGTTTTCTTCTCAGTCACCCGACGTGCACCGGATGTTGACGAAGATGTGCTGTGCGCCTTCTTGCCGCCCTACGTCTTCGCGGAGGCCGGGCGACGCCAGTTCGGGCAGGTGCTGCTGCGGAGCATTCCCATCATCGTCTCCACGCTGGTGTTCCTGGTCATGGCCCGCGTCTTCGTCGTGCGGCGGGCCTTTGCCACGCGGCGCAGCATGTTGCTCGCGATCTTCCGGCGTCTGGACAGGTTCATGCACAGGGCGAACAGGCTGGTGGGCGGGATTGTGCTGATCAAGGACAAGAGCCCGCTGCCCGGGCGCGAGCCCATCGCCTGGAGGGAGGTGAACAAGAAGTCCCTCGGGAAGGCGTCGCACCTCGCGCGGGTCGTCTGCCTGCTGAGCATTCCCGTCATGGTGATCGTGGTGCTGCTCCTTGCCGGCGGGGGATACACCTCGGATGCCGGCGACCTGCTCTCGGTGCTGCTCATGTTCCTTGGGCCGCTTGCGCTGCTGGCGCTGATCGTTCCGAGCGCCAACGCGTTCGTCTCCGAGCGCACCAACCAGAGCCTTGACCTGCTGCTGGTCGCGCCGCTGACGGGCAGGGAGATCGTCCTGCAGAAGGCCCGCGCGCGGCGCCGCCTGGCCGTCGTGTTGGGGATGGTCATCCTCATGGTCATGGCGGTGGAGGCCTGGGTCGAGGGAACACCGCTGCTCTCGCACTACGTGCTCTCCTCGGTGCTGTCCGTCGCCATCTACCTGCCCATGTGCGTCTGGGTGTCCACGTGGGTCGGATTGAAGGCGCGGACCCCGGCGCGGGCAACAATGGCCGCGCTGGTCGTCATCGTCCTGTGGTGCGTCCTGCCGATCATCATCCTGGCGGTCCTCGACGCGACCATGAGCTGGGACATGGACGACTTTCCGCAGCGTTACCTCCCTCTGCTCAGCCCCATGTGGGCGCCGATACTGACGGAAATCGACGGGTTCGACGAGTTCTACCACTACACGCCGCTGCTGCCCATCGGGGTCAACTACCTGTGGCACGGCGCTATACTGATCTTCGTCCGCTGGCTCTGCCTGGCGAGGGCGGACCGTTACCTCGGGCGCATACCGGAGGGCAAGCTCCGCCTGTCGCGCCCGGTGGAAGAGAGAGCGCACTGAAAGGCCGCTATGCGTGCTGCACGAACGTGCCGGACCGGGCGATGCCGCTGGGGTGCGTTCCTGGCGCTGCCCCTGCTTCTGGCCGCATCGGCGGCGGCCGTCGAGGTGGCTGAGGTCCGGTGGGGCTTCGACGGGTCGGTCGTTCCCGAGCGCATAGGCGTGCTGTCGCTGCTGCTGACGAACGCGGAGGCAACGGCTTACGACGGCGTGGTCACACTACACCGGACCGACGGGCTGGGCAGCAGGCTCGGGGCCACTCACGTTGAGCCTTGCTTCGTCGCGCCGTTCACGTCGCGCTGGGTTCAGTTCCACCCGTACGTCGCGCGGGGTGACGAGGAGTGGATCGTGACGCTGGGCAAGCAGCAGACCAGGCTCCGGGGCCCGGCGCTCGGAGCGCCGGCGGCCGTCTGTCTGCGAGCTCCGGACGATCCGTTCCAGCGCCCGGGCGGGCTCAGGTCCCTGCCGGACAACCTGTTCCCGACCACCCTCAGCGCCACGGACGGGCTGGCCAGCCTGGTCATGGACTACGCGCCGCTGTGGGAACAGCCCAGGCGCCAGGCCCTGCTGGACTGGCTGCGGCGCGGCGGCAGGCTGTACCTGCTGCGGGGCCAGGACGGAGGGTACCCCGGGTTCGCCGGCGAGCTGTCGGTCCTCAACGATCCCGCCCGGAGATTCCGCGTCGGTGCGGGGCTTGTCGTGCGCGGCGACGGCGCCCGGGACAAGACCGACGGGGTCACCCTTGCCGACGCGGGCCTCGGGCCGCCCGTGCTCGAGTCCGGAGACCGCGCGAGTATGTGGACGCTGGAGGACGCCGTGTTCCAGGAACTGGGGGGCCTCGTCCGACCCGAGCACAACTGGACTGTGATCTACATCTCCCTCGCGCTCTACATGCTGCTGGTCAGTCCCATCAACTACATCATCGGCAGGAAGAAGGCGGGATTCCTGCGCGCGACGCTGTTCTTTGTCGCCGCCGTGGCGGGATTCGCCGTCTTGCTGAGCACGCTCGGCCGGCGCGGATACGGTGAGACCTCGGCCGTTCACTCCGTATCCTATGCGCGCTCGCTCGGCGGGTCCGCCTACGACGTGACGCAGTGGGTCAATGTCTTCGTCAGGGACGGCGACTACTACAAGCTGACTCACCAGGGCGACCACAACCTGTACGCCACCTGCCAGGGCTTCGAGAGAGTGAACGGCGTCATTCGGAACGGCAGGCAGGGGGAGTTCCTGGTGGACATCCCGCTGTTCTCCTCCAGGTCGTTCCTCTACCGGGGCAAGCTGGAGGGGCCGGACCTCGGCGTGAAGGTCGTCCGGTGGGGTCAGGAGGACGGTGCGGAGAAGGTGATGCTCTCGACGGGCGAAGGATTCCCGCTGGACGTCGCCGAGATATGGGCGTTCCGCGATGGCAGGTTCTACCACACTTTCCACGCCGGGGGGCGGATCGGGACGACGCTTGACGGCGGCAGCGACATTTCGTCTTTCCTTTCCAAAGAGCGCCTCCAGTTGGGCGAGCCGTACCTGCACGGCTACGGTTCGCGCGGCGGCGGAGGGGACAAGGATCCCGAGAGGGCGCTGCGCGGCCAGATGCGCACCTTGATCGCCCGTGCGATAGGCGGCACGAAGGACTTCCGCTACTACCTGGGCGGGAGCCGGGAGGGCAAAGACCACGTGCAGTTGTTCATCTACGCCAACATGCCGGGCACCTTTGCGGTGGCCGGCAGGGACCTGGGCCGCGAAGTGGGCTACGTTCTCTACCACCTTGACGTCTTCAAGCCGGAGGAAGCGGATGGCTGAGACCGAGGAACGCGCGGAGCATGCGCTGGTCGCCTTGAACCTGCGCTACTCCTACAAGAGAACCCCCGCTCTGCAAGGCGTCAGTCTTGAGGTGGCCACGGGCTCGATTCACGGCTTTGTGGGACCCAACGGCGCCGGGAAGACGACGACGCTGAAGATACTGGCCACGCTGCTGAGGGCGCAGGGCGGAACCGTCAAGGTGCTCGGCCACGACATCGTTCGGGAGAGCAAGCAGGTGCGGGACCGCATCGGCTACATGCCGGACCACTTTGGGCTCTACCGGCAGATGGCGGTTTTCGAGTGCCTGGACTTCTTCGCCGCCGCCTACGGGATGCCGCCGGGCAAGCGTACCAGCGTCATCGTGGACGTGCTGGCGCTCACGGACATGGCGGGGCGGCGCGACAGCCTGGTGAGCAGCCTCTCGCGAGGGATGCAGCAGCGGCTGAGCCTGGCCCGAGCGCTGGTCCACGACCCCGACCTGCTGCTGCTGGACGAGCCGGCCTCGGGACTCGACCCGCGGGCGCGTGTCGAGCTGATGGAGATCCTGAAGGAACTGAGCAAGATGGGCAAGACCATATTCATCAGTTCCCACATCCTGAGCGAACTGGCCGGCCTGTGCGACGCCGTCACCATCATTGACCGCGGCTGGACCCGCTACTCCGGCTCGATGGGCGACCTGCTGGCCCGCGGCGAGGTGGAGGCGACCTACCTGCTCACGCTGACGGTTGACCCGCCCGCCGTTCGGGAAGCCCTCCAGCAGGCCGAGTGGGTGACGGCCGTCGAAAGGGCCGACGGCGACTCATCCTACCGCGTCACCCTCGACACGCAGCGGGCGGACACAGGCGCCCTCCTGCGCGCCGTGCTGGACAACGGGGGCGTCGTCGAATCCTTCCGCGTCGAGGCCCGAGACCTCAGCCGCGTGTTCATGGACCTGACCGAGCCTGGAGTACCGTGATGGCTCTGCCCGTGGCACCGTTCTTCAAGCGCTCGCTGGTGCGCGACTGCCGGCAGGGCAGGACGTACCTGGAGCGTGGGGGGCTGCTCGTGGCGACGCTGATCTGCCTCATGTCAGCGCACGCCGTGGCGGCCTTCCTCGGGGCGCCCGGTCTCCAACTGCTCAGCAGCATCACCGGCCTCAACGCCTTCCTCATCCTGCTGGCGGGGCCGAGCCTGTTCGCGTCCGTCGTAACCGAAGAGAAGGAGGACATGACCCTCGGGCTGGTCAAGATGACCGGCCTGGGGTCGCTCTGGATACTGCTCGGGCTCTCGGTGGGCCGGCTGCTGACGGCCTGCATGTTGCTGCTGGCGCAGGTCCCCTTCGTCGTCCTCGCCGTTGCGCTCGGCGGCGTCTCCCACTTGCAGGTGATCGCCGCTTACTGCGCCCTGGCAGCGCACCTGATCTTCATCAGTTGCCTGGGGCTGTTGTGCTCCACGGTCTGCAAGCGGACGCGCCGGGCGGCGAGTCTCTGCGTCGCGCTGATTCTCGGCTTCTTCCTGGTGCCGTGGGCCGTGGGCGAGTGGATCAAGGCCACGGTGGCGGGCGGAGTAGTGGCAAAGGGCGGCTTCGTAGACTCCGTCTTCGGCGGCCTCTGCGAGCTCGCCCGGGACGCTTCGGTCTTCACCCGGATTGGCGAGGTGCTGACCACCGGCTTCTCTGGCTCCCCGATAGGCTTCCAGGTGCTGGCCGACGTGGGAGCGGCGGCGCTGCTCTTCCTGCTGTCGTGGGCGCTCTTCAACCGGTGCACCAGGGAAGAGGGGACGCCGGCTCCCGGGCGCGGCGGAAGTTTCGGGCTGGGCGGCAGGCTGCGGCGCCTCGGGATGGGGCGCGCGTGGCGCAACGCCCTGGCCTGGCACGGGTTCTACTTCACCGCCGGCGGCAAGGCCATGATGGTCGTCAAGTTCGCGCTCTACGCGGCGCTGCTGGCCGGGATATGTGCGATCAGTTCGGCCGCCGGGGACCCGCTGGACAGGAAGGAGTTCGGCACCGTGGCCATGTCCATGGGCCTGGCCCTGGTCTGCCTCGAGCTGGCCGTCTGCCACGGGCGGGCATTCGGCGAGGAACGAAAGTCGCGAACGCTCGTGAGCATAATGCTGATCCCCGCATCGACCCACGGCATCGTCTATCGCAAGATGCTCGGATGCCTCCTGGGCATGGCGCCCGCTCTATCGCTGTTCTGTCTCGGCGTCGTCGTCTTCCCGGACGGCTTTGCTGAGGCCCTTGGCACAACCGTCACGGAGCCAGCCGCCTGGTGCGGCGTCGCGTGGTTCGTGCTCTTCTGCCAGTTGACGGCGCTCTTCTCGGTGCTGTTGCGGCGGGGCGGGCTGCTGCTGGCGTTTGTCGTCTCTTACTTCGGCATCCAGCTCGTGAGCGTCTTAATCATCATGTTCTTCGGGTTGATTTCGAGTGTTCAGTTCGGTCTCTTGATGGTGGCCCTCGTGAATGCCGCGGCGGCCGTGGTGGCGCACAAGCTCGCGCTGCGACTGCTTGAACGCGCGGCAGGCCGAGAGTGAGCCGCCGGACGGCCGCCGACTTCTTGACGGGCGGCGTATAATGCCTTGCCAGGAACGGGCGCGGCTGCGGGGACGAACCGACCGTCGGCAGGGCGCCCAAGAGGGGCTTCCCATCAGTTCCTTTCGCCGGTTAGGGCGATGTCCGAGTTGCTCCTGACCATCGGCGCCGTTGTCCTGTGGGCCGGCGTCTTCGTGCTGCTGGCCCTGCTCGCCTCGGCCGTGTGCGGCAGACGCGCTTTGACGGCGCGGGGCGTGCTCCTGGCCTACCCCGCCTTCTACGCGCTTCAGATCGTGCTGATGAAGGCGTTGGACCTGGCGGGCGCGCTCCGGCCGGGGCCGGTGAGGGCCGCATACCTCCTCCTGGCCTGCGGGCTGGCCGCCGCGCTGGCCGTCGTGCGCCGGACGGTGGGCCAGGCACGCCACGGACCCGGGCTGCAGCGCGCTACGGTCGTCTCGGGCAGGATCGCCCTCGCCTGCGGCGGGATCGCCGTGCTCGCCCTGGCCGGCGCGGCGATGCTCGGCCCCCAGGACATCTGGGACACCCAGACGTACCACCTGCCGATGGTCGCCACGTATTACCAGCAGGGAAGCCTGGCTCCCTGGCCGACGCAGTGCCCGCGCCAGGTCGTGCGGCCGAACGGCGCGGAGCTCCAGATGCTGACATTGGCCTTGCTGTCGGCCTCGGACGCACCGGTCGAACTGGCGAACGTGCTGGCGCTGGCGGTCGGGCTGGCGGCGGCGTTCGAGATCGCGCGGGAAGCGCTGAGGCAGCGCAGGCTGGCGCACCTTTCGGCGCTGCTCGTGCTGACTGCGCCGCAGGTGCTCCTCGGGGCGGGCTCGGCGGACAACGACGTGGTCTTCACGGCGGCGGTGCTCTGTGGGGTCTACTGGGCGGCGCGCTCCGCGCGGCGGTCGCCGAAGCGCGGGACCGGGGCCGCGGCGATGGCCGGACTCTCGGTGGGGCTGGCCTGCGCGACGAAGGTGCTCGGCGCACACGTCGCCGTGGCGGCCGGGCTGGCGCTGGCCGCGCTGTGGGCGGCGCGGCGCGTGCGGCTGAGGACGCTGGTCGTGTTCGCGGCCGTGGGGGGCGCGGCAGTGCTGCTGTTCGTCGGGCACCTGTACTGGCGGAACATTGCGGCGACGGGCCTGCCGTTCGGCCTCACGCCTTCCGAACAGGCGTCCATCGTCCGGCACGGCGTTTCCACTCCGGCGGCCGTCGCCCGCTTCTACTTCTACGAGCTATGCTTCAAGCGGCTGGTCGCGCCGCTCATGGCACACGACTGGAGCCACTTCGGCTACCTGTTCCCGCCCGTCTTCCTGGGGGGCGTCGCGTCGGCCGTCCACGTTCTTCTGACTGGCAGACTGCGCCGGAGGGCGGCGCTTGCCTCGCTTGCCATATTCGCGCCGGTGTTGTTCCTGCTGGTCGCCTGTCGCCGCCCGGCGCCGTGGGACCAGCGCTTCATGACGTGGATGGTCCCCTGCTTCGGGATACTTGCCGTGCGTTGGTTCGCCGGCGTCCGGCGCGAGGGGCACCTTGCGGCGGTCTCCCTGGTGGCGGGGCTCGCGCTGGCCGCTCTCTTCAACGTTTTCGGGCCCTATCCCCTGGGGCGCAGTTTCTGGAAGAGCGGCTACCACCTGCTGCGGCACGGGCAACTGCCTGTCCTGCTCGACGTGCGGCCCGCAGACTCGCAGCTGGAGGGGTACGCCGTCCTCGACGAACGGGCGCGGCCGGGAGACGCGGTGCTCTACGTCGGCGGCGGGAACACGTGGATGTACCCTTGCTGGGGGCGGGCGTTCGCGCGCCGCGTGGACGGCGTCGGCGGGGAGGAGGACATGCGGGAGAGGGCGCGGTCCGGCGCGTACCGGTTCATCGTCGTCGAGGGTGCCGCGGACAAGGCGCTGCGGCGGGCGGCGATGGAAGAGGCCCAGGGCGGCGGCTACGAGCAGATCGCGGGCGGGAAGATCAGGACCATCCTGGAACGCCCGCCGCCCCAGCCGCTTTGACAGGGCCCGGAGCGGGCTGATACCATTGGCCGGGTCTGCCGGGAGAACGGAGGGCCGCCGCCGTGGAAGGGACCGCGCTCAAAGAACGCGTGCAGCGACTGGCGCTGCTCACGCAGTTCGCCCCTTTCACGTGGCTCTACCGGGGGCTTTACGCGCTGGCGGTCCGCCTCTGCGTCCGCGCGCTCCGGCGCATCCCGGGCGTGCTTTCCATTTACCTGCGGCGCGGCCTGGCGTCGGGGCGGCCCGTCTACGGGCTGAGCGACATCGACCTGGCGGTTATCGTGGCGGACGAGGGCGGTGCACGGGCCTCATCGCGGGTCCGCTATGGCGGCGAGGCGCTGTGGGGCATCGTCCCGATGCTGGCGGAGGGCGAGTTGGGCGTTTACAGCCTGGGGCAGTTCCGCCGGCTCTACGAGCGGAGCCCTTTCTATCGAAGTCGGATCCTGCGCGGTCGCAGGGAGTGGCGGCTGCTGCACGGGGCGGACGTCCTGGCGGATCTGCCGGCCGCCGGCAGGGGCGAGGAGGCGCGCCTTGCGGTCGAAGAACTCAGGCCGGCGTGGCGCTGCCTCTCGCAGGAGCTTCTCCCCCGGGACGGCAGGCCGGCCTACGCGCGGCACTACGTGGCGTACAAGGCGCTTGCCGAGGCGGCCCGGGCCGCCCTGGTGAGCGACGGGCTGCCGGCTTCCCTTTCGAGGGACGAGGCCATCCGCCGGGCCGGGGAGCTTTGGCCGCAGGTCGCCGGGCCGCTGCGGGAAGTGGCCGCCTGCCGCGAGAACCTGCTGGCGGCGCGGCCCCTCGCCACGGACGGGCTGCTGGCCTCCTACGTGTTCCTGGCCGGGACGGCGCTCGGCCGGCCGCCGGCCGACTCGGACGCCCGCCTCGATCTGTCGATCCTGCCGCCGGAGCCTGCCGCGTTGCAGGCCCTGCCGGGCGGGCCGGCGCTCCGGACGATGAGCGAGGGGGTCGAGGCCCTCGACGGCATCGACCGGGCCGTGCTGGTGCCCCGGCTCCGGCTGCATTCGGTCGGCGCGCTGGGGCTGGACCCCCGCGAGTTTGCGGGGGCGACGGTCGATGCTTTCGATCTGGTGCTCGTGGGTCGGCGGCTACCGCCGGCGGCGGGGCTGAGAGCGTTGAACCGTTCGCTCGCGCCGCTCTGGCCGGCGGTGTGTCCGTACTTCTGCGACGGACGGGTGGCCGTTGCGCTCAGGCCCGTCCAGGACGGCGGCGTGCGGGACCCGGCCCGCGATCCGGCCTTCTTCGCGTGCCTGGCGACCGGGCGGAGCCTGGAGGGGAAGCTCGAGGCGAGTTCGCGGGCGGACGTGAGGGTGCCCGTGGACTCGGACGACGCGCTGCGGGAAAGGGCGCTGAGCCTGCTGGGGCTGTTCGCCGAACGGGACGTGTATCGCATGTCTCCGCGGAGCTTCCTGGCGCTGTTCTGGGAGGCATGCCGGGCGGCGTGGATGGCGCTCCAGCCGGGGGGCGGGTCGGTGCCCGTGCCGACGTCCAGCGAGGACGTGCTGGAACGGGTCGCGGCCCTCACGCCGGCGGCTGCCCCACTGCTGCGCCGGCTGCGCGGCGAGCCGTCCGAGGCGGCCCGGCTGACGGCCGCGGCCGTCGAGTATGCGGGGGGGCTGGAGCGGCTGGTCCGGGGCGAGCGGGCCGACGTGCCGGTGCCGCCCGACGAGGCGGGGCGCAGCCTGAGCATCTCGGTCGTCATCCCGACCAGGAACCGCGCGCGGCTGCTCGACAGGGCACTGCGGTCCTTGGCCGCACAACAGCGCCTGCCTGACCAGGTGGTCGTGGTGGATAATGGCTCCACGGACGATACGGCCCGGGTCGCACGCTCCTTCGACGGCTCGCTCAATCTGACCCTCGTGCGCGAGGAGACGGTGGGGATCCCGCACGCCCGCAACGCGGGCCTGAGGCACTGCCGGGGGGACGTGGTGGCGTTCATCGACGACGACTGCGTGGCGCACGCGGACTGGCTGCTCGAGATCGAGAAGCCGTTTCTGAGGGACCCCCGCCTGGGGGCGGTCGGCGGCAGGTTGCTTCCCCTGGAGCGGGGCGACGGGCCGGTGGCCCATTTCTATGACGAGCGGATGCGCGGCGCGGCGCCGTCGGTCGGAGGCCAGGAAGCATGATAATACAGGTCCTGGCCAATCTGCGCGACGAGGGTTACCTGGAGCGGGGCCGGCACCCGACCGTCGCGCCGTTCTTTGCCGGCGCGAACGTCGCCTTCCGCCGGGAGGCGCTCGACCAGGTGGGAGGGTTCGACCCGGCCTGCGAGACCGGCGAGGACTGTGACATCTGCGCCCGGATCGCCCTGGCGGACTGGGACATGTACCTTCATCCCGGGGCGACGGTCTCCCACGGCAACCCCTCGAAGCTGTCGCAACTGGTGCGCCAGTGGTTTCGATACGGGCTCTACCACCCGTACGTCTTCGCCAAGCACAACGAGTCGGCCCTTGAGTTCTACGTGCGCCTCGGCCGCACCGCGGGCGGGCAGCGCCACGGATGCCTGTTCTATCGGCGGCTGCCGGTCGGAGTGGTCGTCTTCGTCACCACGTTCCTGCTGCTGCACCTGTGCCTGTTGCTGACGCTGGTCGCCGGGGTGCTCGGATGCGCTCCGGCGGCGTGGGCGGCCGGCGGGGCCGCCGCCGTGCTTGCCGCTCTTTACGCGTGGCCCGACGTGTCCCGCCACGGGCTGCTTCGGGGCGCCGCGTTCACACTGATTCGCTACGCCGCAGACATGGCGCTCTTCGTCGGCGCCCTCATCGGCGGCCTGCGCCAGCGGATGCTGTATCTGAGCGCCACGATAGACTGAGCCGTGCAGGTTGTCCAGACGGTGGAGGGAAACGATGCGGACGCTTCTCCTGAACCCTCCCTCTGCGTTCGAGGGCAAGTTCGTCTCCCGCGAGCAGGGCGGGATCGGGACCGTGGAGGAGCGATTCCTGCCCAGCGAGATGCTCATCACCGCCGCTTACCTGCGCCGCGCCGGACACGAGGTGGACGTGGCGGACGTTGACGGCCGGGGACCGGACCTGTCCCGCTACGACGCGGTCGTCGTCTGGGTCTGCATCCTCCACACGTACCACGCGGACCTCGACTGGCTGCGCCGCGCCAAGGAAGCCGGCTGCCGAACGGTGATGGTGCTGAACGATCCCTACGGCGACTTCGAGGCGCAGACGCTCGCGCGGCACCCATTCATCGACGCCGCGGTGCGGCTCTGGGAGCGGCCGCTGAGCCTGGAGGCCCTGTTTCGGAGCTGGCAGGCGGGCACCCGGGCGGAGTGCCCCGGCCTCGTCCTGCGCGACGGCGAGGCACTCGTGGATACAGGACTCCATGCGCAGGAGGACGACCTGTCCTATCTCGTCACCAGCGCAGGGCTTCTGGAAGGGCAGCCGCTCGACGGCTACGACGCCGTGGGCATCACGCCGGGCAGGGGATGCGGGGGGCGGCACTCCTTCTGCCTGTTCGGGCAGAGCGTGCAGCACAAGCGCCCGGTCGCCGACGTGCTGGCGGAGGTCGAGGCCGTGGCCGGACGAACCGGGCGGATCCTGATCCTGGACCCCGACATGGCCGGCACGCGGGCGTGGACGGAGCAGTTCTGCAGGGAGCTGAGCGCGCGGGGACTCCCCGTGCGCTGGCGGGCCGACCTGCGCCCGGAGCAGGCGTCCCCGCCCCTGCTGAAGCTGCTGCGGGACGCCGGCTGCGACGAGGTGATGGTCGCCGTGCAGACCCTCGACAGCGGCGTGGCCAGGGGGCTGAGGGCGGGGCAGAGCCCCGCGATGCTGCGGCGCGCCCTGCGGGACATACGTGACGCGGGCATCCGGCCCATCCTGTTCTTCTACGTGGGGTGGCCCTGGGACAGCGAGGAGAGCCTGGACAAGGTCAGGCAGTTCCTGCGGCAGGAGCCGGTCGCGAGCTTCTACCTGAAGCAGGTGCGCCCGTGGCCCGGCACGCCGCTGCACGAGAGGTTCCTGGAGATGGGCCTCCTGGAGGGCGGGCTGAGCCCGGATGACTTCGTTCGCTCCGGCTCGCCGCTCTGCCCCACGCTCCACCTCTCGCCGGAGCAGCAGGAGCGGTGGAAGCGCCGCATCGGGCGGGCCGCGATGCTCAGGCCGCGTTACGTGTGGCGGTTCCTGAGGGAGCGGCGGATCCGGCCCCGCCACGTGGCGCAGTTCGTCTCGCTGGCGCTGGGACGGAACATCTTCAGGGGAAAGTGACCGGCCCGGCGGAAGCATCCATGCGGCACTCACCGATCAACAGCGAAGCCCTGAAGAAGGTCGCCGTGCTCCTGCGGGACCACTCCCTGCCGCAGATCGCCAACACGCTGCACTACGCCTGTCACGCCGTCTGCGGCTTCCCGTTGGCAAACCTGCCTTACCGGCCGGTCTGGCTGGTCATCACCCCGCGATGCAATCTGCGCTGCGGCCACTGCTCGTACGGGAGTCCGGACAGCCCGCGGGAGGCCCTGGACTGCCCCGAGATGTCCCTGCGGACGTTCGCGCGGGTGCTGGACCGGTTCCCCCGGGCCATCGCCGTCGGGCTCGGGGCAGCGGAGCCGTTCCTTCACCCGCGGGTCTTCGACATGGCGCGCCTGGCGCACCGACGCCGCAAGAAGGTTCACCTGCCGACCAACGGGACGTTGCTGGGCGAGAGGCTGGACGAGGTGCTGGACTCGCCGGTGGACTTCCTGAACGTCAGCCTTTACGGGACGGACGGCGAGGGCTTCGCGGAGCTGACCGGCGGCCGGCCCGACGCTCCGACAGGCACGGCGGCGCATGTTGGATCGCTCGCAGCCGCAGCCGCTGCGCTGTCTGCACTGCGAGGAGTTGATGACTGAGCGGGCCGTGCTCGGCGGGTGAGGTCAGGCGGCCTGGTATCCGAAGGACTTCAGGCGCAGGAGGTTGTATATGTTGACGTTGAACTTCGCCATGCAGCAGGCATTGCAGGAACAGCCCTCCATCAGTCGCCCCCGCTGTGGCATGGTGAGCGCTGCGTGCCGGAACTCGTCGTAGCGGGCCGAGTGCCACAACTCGCGTATCGGGTCCCTGCCGGCCCTGCCCATGACGATCTTCGAGTGCAGGCACGGCGTCATCGCCCCTTCCAGGTCAAACTCCGCGTAGATCCAGCCGATGAAGCAGGGGATCTCCCTGTAGAGGTGCCCCGTGCTGAGCCAGCCGGCGTGAACGTTCAGGTTATCGTGCAGGTATTCGGCCACGTTGGTGCGAATGCCCCATTGGCGCGCCAGCGCCAGGCACCGGCGCAGCTCGCGGCGCAGTTCCGCTTCCTGATCGGGGTCCAGCACCAGGGAGGCCAACTCGCCGGCCCTGTGGTCGAGCCGGATCGGCCGGTAAAGCACCTCCCGCACGCCGAGGCTGCGGGCGTGCTCGAGCATGGCCCGCACGTTGCGGAAGTTCTCGACGTGGATCACGTGCATGGTGGAGACGCGCGGCTCCCCGGCCGCCGCCAGCGAGCCGATGAGCCGGCAGAGGCGCTGGAACTGCGCCGGCGTCCCCGAAGGGTGCACCCGCAGCCACGTCTCCTCGTCTCCGGCGTTGACGCTGAACCGGAAGTGCGCCCGGCTCCGCGCCCAAGCCTCCGCCCTGCCCTCGTCGGCGACGATCCCGTTCGTCAGCACGTAGGGCTCCATCCGGAGGGCGCCCATGAGCTCCAGCATCCGGTCGAAGTCGGGATGCAGCGTCGGCTCGCCGTCTCCGCCCAGCACGACGCGGAAGGTGCCCATGCGCCGGGCCTCGCGCAGGATCGTCTCGAAGACCGCCCCGTCCATGAAGGCCGGTCGCCTCCCCTTTGCGGCCTGGCCGGCGGGCTTGGGGAGCAGCGGCGAGTGCTCCCAGCACATCACGCAGTCCGTGTTGCAGCGGTTGGAGATGGCCAGGGCCACGGAGCGCGGGCCTCCCAGCGTCCGCCTGGTGGAGAGTATCCCCCCCAGGGCACGAAGCCCGCTGACAAGGTTCCTCACGCGCCACAGCATGTCTGTCACCGTTCTGTCCGGGTCCGCGAAGGCCCCGCGTTCGGGCCACAGATGTTAGCAGGTCCCCGCGTACGGCACAATTGACACGAGGAAAGGCTGTGGCTAAACTGCGCGAGAGTGCGTCCGATTCGTTTGCTGGACCGTTCGGTTTCTCGACAGTCAATCCGTGAGGACCGGGTAATGGCATCGACGGAAAGACCCGTCAAGGTGGGCTTGATCGGGTGCGGGCAGGCGGCTGTTAGGGGGCACCTGCCCGCCTTGAAGCGCGTCCGCGGCGCCGAGGTCGTCGCCCTGGCGGACCTCAATCCGGATCGGCTCAGACAGGTGGCAGACCGGTTCGGCATTGAGCGCCGCTGCGCGAATGTTGCGGACCTGCTTGAACATCCCGGGTTGGAGGCCGTCGCCGTGTGCGTCCCGGCCCGGTTCCACGTCGAGGTGGCGGCGGCGGTGCTGGAGGCGGGAAAGCACCTGTTCCTCGAGAAGCCCCTGGCGCTCTCGCTGCCGGAGTGCGATCGGCTGATGGAGACGGCCGAGGGGTCACCGGGCATCGCCACGGTCGGCTTCAACATGCGCTGGCACCGGTTGGTGCGCCAGGCGAGGCAGCTGGTCCGCGCGGGCAGGCTCGGGGAGGTCAGGATGATCCGCACGGGCCTTGCCTGTCGGGGGCACAACGTCGGCAGCGTGCCCGAGTGGCGGAAGCGGCGCGTGATGGGGGGCGGGTCCATCGTTGACATCGCCATTCACGATTTCGACCTGTGGCGGTTCCTGCTCGACGGCGAGGTGGAGGAGGTGTTCGCGGCCAGCCGTCCCGGCGAGACGGATGACGAGGTAGTCGCCGTCGCCGCCCGGATGGCCGGAGGGGCGTTGGCCAGCTCCTCGTACGTCGAGTGCACGGCGGCGCAGTACGAAGTGGAGGTCTTCGGGTCGGCCGGCCGGCTGGCCCTGGCGTGTTACCGGTTCGACGGCCTGCGGGTCTTCCCCCTCTCCAGTAGCCCCGGCGACCCGCTGACGCGGCTGCGGGGCGCGGCGCACACCCTGAAGGAGCTGCCCCGCGCGCTGCTGCGCCGGGGCGGCGTCAGCGACTACAACGCCTCGTTCCAGGGGGAATGGCGGCACTTCCGGGACGCGGTCAGGCACGGCACGATGCCGGAGTGCACTCTCGCCGACGGCAGGCGCGCGCAGGAGATCGTGCTGGCCGCCGTCGAGTCGGCGTCGACCGGCCGACCGGTGAAGGTGGCAGAGGCGCCGGGCGAGATCCGGCCGCCCGGTTGATCCCGGCGTCAAGTTTCGAGGGCCGGCCCCCGCAGGAACTCGGCCAGGACTGCCGCGCTCTGCCGCGGGTCCGGCCCCAGGGCGAAGTCATAGACCCGCGAGCACCCGATCACCCTCAGACTGTTCCAGAGCCGGGACAGCGCGACGCCGGCCTTGCCCGCGATCTCCCAGGGACTGCGCTGGAAGACGAACTCGACGCCCTGGTAGAGGCCCAGCCCGACGACGCAGTTGCGCAAGAAAGGGCCGATGGCGCGCCGCCGCCCCACGGGGACTATGGACGACGGGCCGGACAGCCGCCTGCGCCCCAGCAGCACGGCGCCGGGCGGGCAGGGCGCGGCGACCCTGTCCGCGAAGTGCTCGATGTCGATGAGCGTCTTCGGGCCGTGTTCCATGCGCCGCACCGTACGCACGTACCTCTCCGGCACGTCCGCCGGCTCCGCGCCCGCCCGGACGCCGATCCGGAGGGGGAAGGGGCAGACCCACCCCGAGCGCGAGAGCAGGGGCGAGTCCTCCGAGATGAGCCGGACGCCTTCGGTGCGGAGCAACTCGAGGGCAAGCGTGGTCTTCCCCCCGGCGGTCGGCAGAAGGACCAGCACGGCCCGCCCGGCCACCTCGACGCCCAGTGCGTGAAGCCGGTGCAGCCCCAGCCGGTCCAGGCGCTGGCCCACCTCGGAAAGGACCGTCAGGAAAGCGATCTCATGCGCCAGGTCACGGTCGTCGCAGTAGACGTCGCAGTGGCGTCGGCTGTGGGTGCAAACGGTGAGCGCCCGGCCGAAGTAGTCCAGGTACGAGACGTCCCCTGTGCGGTACACCGTGTTGCGGGGCGTCTGGAGGGCGGCCCCGAGCGGCGGGAGCTCTCCGGGCCTGGCGCATTCCCCGAGCACCCGCAGGCTCAGGCCGGCCTCCCGGGGCGAGGTCCCGAAATACGAGAAGTCGCGCCGGACGTCCTCGATGATGCCCTCCCGTTCCGATTCCACGCGCACCGTCAGCCCGTAGAAGTCGAACCACGCGGCGTTGTCCGTGCGCTCTCCGCCCATCAGCTCACCCCGTAACGGTCCGTCGGTCGCCTCACCGCCACACCCTCCTCGCCGCCCCGAGCAGTTCCCGGACGGTCGTCTCCCGGGATGCGAGCACCACGCCGCCGTAAAGGAGCCCGAGCAGGGCCAGCTTGACGAGGAGCAGCGGGCCGTCCGTCGGCCAGAGCCGCGCGACGGCGAAGACCAGACCCCCGCCCAGCCCGCAGCGCAGCAGCGTCATCGGCGGCATCCTGAACGGCACCCATCGGCGCCCCAGTAAGAGAGCAACCGCGGCGCCGAGAGCGAAGGTGGCCGAGGAAGCGGCGGCCGCCCCGGCAGTGCCCCATCTCGGTATCAGGAGCCAGTTCAGGCCCAGGCCACAGGCCAGCAGTCCCACCAGGGCAGCCAGGCGGGTGCCGGGCCGGTCCGACGCCGCCACGAACTGAAACCCCATGTGCATCAGCGCCGCCAGCGCGATGCCCGGCGCCAGGATCAACAGGGGCAGTGCGCTGTCCGCGTACCGCGATGAGAACAGGAACACCGCGATCTCCCGGGCCGACCCCGCCATGACCGCACAGACGGGCAGGAACAGGATCAGAAGGAAGCGCAGGGCCTCCGTTGCAGCGGCTCCGGCCCGTTCGGCACGGCCGCCCGCCACTTCCATCGACACGCGCGGGAAGACCGCTCCCGCCAGCCCGTAGAGCATGAACAGCGGCAAGCGGGACAGCGAGTACGCCACCCCGTAGATGCCCGCCGCCCGGGGGTCGTCGACCATGCCCTTCACCAGCCACATGTCCGCCGTCATCAGCGCGGCGAACACGAGCGTCGTGGGCACCGAAACGGTGGTCCAGTACCTCACGCGCCGCGCCAGGGGGCCGTAGTGTACCGACGGTATCCGCCGGTTCTCCCTGCCCAGGAGGAACGCGGCCAGAAGGCCGGCGGCTGCCACCCCGACGAAGACGCCGAACACGGCGCCCCGTGCGCCGAAGCCCAGGTACAGGAACGCCAGCGTCGCAACGGCCCCCAGGCAGGCGTAAGACGCCTTCACGGAGGCGGAGGCCATGAATCGCCGCATGCCCGACAAGAGCCGCTGCCCGGCGCAGACAAGCCCGATGAACGGCACCTGGAACGCGGCGATCCAGAACAAAGGCACCATCAGTGGGTCCCCGAGCCACGCCGAGAGTGGGCGGGAAGCCAGCAGCAGCGCCACGGTGGCGAGCAGGACCGCCGGCGCGTACCACCTCAGCGCCAAGCCCAGCCCCTGGCGGAGCCTCCTCTCGTCCTCGGAGACGGCCTTCTCAAGGCCGGGCAGCACCACGGAGCCCACGACGGACCGCGCCCACGTGAGCACGAGCAGGACGATCACGAGCCGCCCGTACCACTCGACCGAGAGCGCCCGGCCGGCGGCGATCCGCACGGCCGCGTTGCTGACCAGCACGGAGGCGTGCGCCGCCGACAGGAGGATCGCTCCCCGCGTTGTGGACTCCCCGCGTTGCGCGAACGGGACGCCCCCCGGCGGCACGAGGGTCGCCTCGGCGCCGGGCCGGTCCGGTGTCACCGATTCGCACGAGGGCATGTCAGTGCTCCCGCAAGTAGTGACGCTGACAGCGGGCTACCTTTCGCCGTCGGTGTCCACGCGCCAGAGGTCGTGCCGGGCGCCGTGGACGTTCTCGGCCGCCAGGGTCCCGGTCAGCATCGAGTGGTCCATGTTATTGTAACGGTGCAGGCCGTTCCGGCCCGCGGTCTGCAGGTTCTCGACGGTGCTCAGGAAGCCCCGGATCGTGAGGAGGTTCTGCTGGTAGGCCCGGTCGTAAACGGGATAGGCCATGGGCTGCCTGATGACGAACCCGTCCCGGACCTCGCCCGCCTCGCCCAGGCCAAGTTGCTCCAGTTCGGCGGCCGCCAGGGCGACCAGCTCGGCGTCCGGCATGGTCCACACGCCGTCGCCTTCGTTGCAGAAGTACTCCATCCCCAGGGAGGTGGTCCCGAGGTCCGGCGCCATCACCGGCGAGAAGTTGCTGTAGTTCTGGACCCTCCCCACCCGCACGCTCGGCTCGTGCACGTATATCCAGTTGTCCGGGAACAGGCGCGGCCGCCCCATTATCAGGCCCACCAGGATGAAGTCGCGGTGCCTCAGTCCTCGCGCGGCGTGCAGGACCGCCTCGGGCGGGGCGGGCCGCATCCGGCCCACAAGCTCGGGCAGGGGCATCGTGGAGACGACGTGATCGGCGCGGACCTCCCGCGCGCCGGCCCCTTCGCCCAGGACAAGGCTCACGATCCGCCCGTCGCGCCTGTGCAGCGCCGTCACCTCGCTGCCGAGCAGGACTTCCCCGCCGCGCGCCCGCACCTCCGACTCGATGCGCTCCCACATCATGCCGGCGCCGTTGACGGGATAGAGGAACTCGCTGATGAGCGTCCGCGCGCCCCCGCGCCCGAAGACGGCGTGTTGAAGCGCCCGGCCCACGGAGAGGCTGCCTATGCGCTGCGCGGCCCAGTCGGACCGTATCTCGCTGCACGGCATCCCCCAGACCTTCTCGCTGTAGGTCTTGAAGAAAGTGCGGTAGAGGCGGTTGCCGAAGCGGTTGGCGAGCCACTGCTCAAGGGTCTCTCGCTCGCGGCGGGGCGCCAGCTTGGCGCGCAGGTAGCTCAGCACCACCAGCGCGCTCTCCGTCAGCCCCAGCTTGCGCAGCGTGTCGTAGACGTCCAGCGGGTACCTGAAGAGTTCGCCCCCGTGGAGGATGCGGGACAGCCGCCGGACGGTGAGCAGGTCTTCCCCCAGCATCCCCCGCCACAGCGACTCGACGCGCTCCATGCGGGTGTGGAACCGATGCCCGCCCACGTCGAAGCGGCACCCCTTGTGGACCTCGGTCCGGGCGATCCCCCCGACCTTGTCGGCCTTTTCCAGGACGGTCGCCGCCGTGCCCCGCAGGCAGAGCTCGAGGGCGGCCCCGAGGCCCGCCGGGCCGGCCCCGATCACGGCAACCGCTTGCAGCTTGACCGGTTCCTCTGTCATGCGCGCCTGCGTCATCCCGTTCGCTCGTGCTGGGGCCCGTCACTTCCGGGCGGTCCCCGCCGCCCGATGAGGTGACGGACCAGGCCGACGCCGAACGCCACGCCGCCGTAGAAGTAGTAGAACAGGTTCCAGGGGATCGCCTTCAGCGCGAACCACGCTCCCCGCCTGCGCCAGAGGAAAAGGTAGAGTGGCGCGTTCAGCGCGAGCAACGCCGCCGCCGCCAGGGCCGAGACGACGAGCGCCTCCCGCCACCAGACCGCCGCGACCAGCGAGACGAGCAGCAGCAGCACCGCCAGTACGCTGAGTCGGCTCGGCAGCCTCAGGTTCGGGCCGGCGGCCACACGGCGGTGCCGCAGAATCAGGTCGGTCCACGGCAGGGCGCGTTGCAGCAACTCGACCTTCAGCAGCGAGAGCGGAGTCCAGACCTTCAAGTGCTTCACCTGGAGCGCCTTGCACAGGCGCACCCTCTGTCCTGCTTCCTTGAGCCGGTAGCCCAGCTCGATGTCCTCGACGCAGGGCACGCGGTAGCTCTCGTCGAACCCCCCCGCCCGCAGGAAGACGCTGCGCCGCACGGCGCCGCACGCGGCGAAGAAGGTGGACGCATCCTCCGGGGACGCCTGGTGGAAGTAGTGATGGGACAGGTGTTTGAACTGCGAGAGGAAGTTCACGGCGGGCGGGTCGTCATCGTAGGAGCCGAAGAGCGCGGCCAACTCCGGGTCCTCGGCGAACGATTCGGCGACGAGGGCCAGGGCATCCTCCGGCAGGACCACGTCCGCGTCCACGAACAAAAGGACGGCGCCGCCGGCCGCCTGCGCGCCGAGGTTGCGGGCCGCCGCCGGTCCGCCCCGGGCGGCCGTGCGAAGGACGCGGGCCCCGAACTCCTCCCCGACCAGCGCCGACCCGTCCGTGCTGCCGTCGTCCACCACGATGATTTCCGCGGGCGGCGGAACGCCGCGCACCACGCTCGCCAGGCATTGCCGGAGGTCCTGCTCGCCGTTGTGGACCGGGATGACGACGGAGATGGACAACTCCCCGTCGGCCGCCCCCGCCCGGTTCTCAACGGACCCGTCCGGCGCCTCGGGCGCCCGAGCTGGAGCCGATTCTCCGGTATTGAGTTCGTGAGGCATGGGCGACCGAGGACAGAGCAAGAGGGCCCCGTTGCGGACAGCCTCCCGTGGAACGGGGCCACATTATAGCAGTCTCATCTGCCCGAGCAACCCTGGTCAGCCGGATTCTGGCCGCGCACTCCGGAACACGTGCGCGGGTAGGAATGGTGGGCGGACCGGGATTCGAACCCGGCGCCTCTTGCTTGTAAGGCAAGCGCTCTATCCGGCTGAGCTATCCGCCCGCACCGTGTATCAGGGTACCCTGAGGGGCGGGCGGGGGTCAAGCGCCGCGCAGCCCCGCCAGTTGCCGTAGCGCGGGTTGTTGTGCTATAGTGCGCTTTCGCACCGTCCGCCAATGGGGTCCTCCCGTGCAGGCTTTCCGCAAGGCAATCGTGGTGGCGAATCCGACCAGCGGCAGCGGCCGGGCGGCGCGCTGCCTGGATGAGGTCGCCGCTTCGCTCGGCGGCGTCGCCGGGCAGGTCCAGGTCGTGCTCACGGCGCAGGCCGGGGACGGCCGGCGAGCGCTTCAGGACCTGGGGGAGGACAACGTCCTGGCCGTGGCGGTCGGGGGCGACGGGACCTTCAACGAGGTGCTTAACGGGGCGCGGCTGGATGCCTGCACGCTCGCCGTGATTCCGGCGGGCACGGGGAACGTGCTGGCCAAGGAACTCGGCATGTCGCGCCGGGTCGGCAGGGCCGTCGCCCAGTTGCTGGACGGACGCGTGACGCTGCTGGACGTGGCCACGTGCAACGGGCGGCGCTTCGTCTCGATGTTCGGCGCAGGCGTAGACGCGCGGGCGGTGGAGCTGGTGCACGAGTGCCGCAAGGGGGGCCTGACGCAGCTCCACTACGTGCCGCACGTCACGCGGGCGGCGCTGCGCCCGCCGAGTCACCGGATCGAGGTGGAGGTGGACGGGCGGCCTTTCGCGTGCGGGGCCTGCCAGGTCTCGATCGGCAATACGCACAGCTACGGCGGGCCGATAGAGATGACGCCCGCCGCGGCGCCGGATGACGGGCTGCTGGACGTCATGTGCATGAGATGGGACGGCCCGGGCCAGATGGCGGGCATGATGGTGTGCGGCCTGCTGCGCAGCCTGCACCTGAGCGGCGCGGCCCGGTACGGGCGCGGGCGGAGGGTAGTCGTCCACGCGCCCGGCGACCGCGTGCCGTACGAGGTGGACGGCGACGCGGCGGGTGTGCTCCCGGCGGCGGTGGAGGTCCAGCCGGCGGCGGTTCGGCTTCTGGTGCCGAGGGCCTACCGGCCGGTGCAGCGCAGGCCGGAGGAGGATGGCTGATGGAGTGGGAACGGTTCGACGCGTTGCTGGACGCGGCGCTGGCCGAGGACGCGGCGTCGCGGGACGTGACCACCCGCGCGCTGGTGGCGCCGGAGAGGGTGGTGTCCGCACGGGTCCGCGCCGGCGGGGACGGGGTGGTCTGCGGCCTGCCCCTGGCGCAGCGCCTGGCGGAACGTTTCGACACGAGGATCGAGTTCGATCCGTGCGCTCGCGACGGCGAGGCCGTGGCACAGGGGGCGGTGGTGGCCGCGTTGCGCGGGCCGGCGGCGTCGATCCTTGCCGTCGAGCGCGTGATGCTCAACTTCCTCCAGCGCCTCAGCGGCGTGGCCACGCTTGCGGCCCGGTTCGTCGAGGCCGTCGAGGGGACGGGGGCCCACATCTACGACACGCGCAAGACCACGCCGGGCTGGCGGCGGCTGGAGAAGTACGCCGTGCGGTGCGGCGGTGGCTGCAATCACCGGATGGACCTGGGGGCGGCGGTGCTGATCAAGGACAATCACCTGGCCCTGGCGGCCCCCGGGGGCATCGCCGACGCCGTGCGCAAGGCGCGCGAGGCATGCCCCGACCTGACGGTGGAGGTGGAGGTCGAAGACCTGTCCCAGCTCGAAGGGGCGCTGGCGGCGGGGCCGGACGTCATTATGCTGGACAACATGACGCCCGACGAGGTGCGCCGCGCCGCGGAGATGGTCCGACGGAGCGGCGCCGGCGCGGCGCCGGCCGTCGAGGCGAGCGGTTCGATCACGCTGGCCAACGCGGCCGAATACGCAGCGGCGGGGGCGGACCGGATATCGGTCGGGGCGTTGACGCACTCGGCGCCGGCGTTCGACCTGTCGCTGGACATCGTTCCGTAGGCGGCAGTTGAAGAATGTAGCTCGGTCGCCCTCGGCCGAGGAACCCCACAGGCGAGGGCACCTGTGCTACACCGGCATTGTCCCTTGCGTAGGCGGCCTCAGCCGAGTGCCTCCATGGCGGCCCGCACGCCTGCGCCGAAGGGGAACTCGTAGCCCAGTTCCCTGAGCGCTTTCTCCAGCGTGCTGACGGCGACCAGGAGGTCCTCCTCGCTGACGTATCCCATATGGCCGATGCGGAAGATCTTGCCCTTCAGGGCGCCCTGGCCGCCGGCGATCTGGACTCCGTACTTGTCCTGCATCAGGGAGACGAGCTTGCCGGTGTCGAGCCCCTCGGGACCGTACACGGCAGTGACGCCGTTGACGGGGTTGTCGGGGACCAGTTTGAGGCCGAGCGCGCCGACGGCCTCGCGGGTCGCCTGCGCCAGGCGCGCGTGCCGGGCGTGGACGTTGTCGAGACCTTCCTCGAGCATCATCTCCAGCGCCTTCTGCTGCGCCCGGACCAGGGAGACGGCCGCCGTGAAGGGCGTGGTCGTCTTGGCCCAGTTCTTCTTCATCGCCGTCAGGTCCAGGTAGTAGCGCGGCGACTTGCACGCGGCGACGGCGTCCCACGTCCGGGGTGAGACGGCGATGTAGGCGAGTCCCGGCGGGATCATGCACCCCTTCTGGGAGCCGCTGGCCACGATGTCAACGCCCCATTCGTCCATCTTGACCGGGTGCACGCCGACGCTGGTTATCGCGTCGATGGCCAGCAGCGTGTCGCTCTGGCTGGTGAGGCGGGCGATGGCCTCCACGTCGCTCAGCGCGCCCGTGGACGTCTCCGAGTGGGTGATGTACATGGCCCGCGCGTCGGGGTGCTCTTCCAGGGCGGCCTCCACCTGGTCGGCGGTGAGGGACTGGCCCCATTCCAGGTCGATGGAGACGACGTTGCACCCGTACGTCTCGCACAGCTCGCACCATCGTTCGCCGAACTTGCCTGCCGGGGCGCAGATGACCTTGTCCCCGGGGGAGCAGACGTTGGCGACGGCGGCTTCCATCGCCGCCGTGCCGCTGCCAATGATGACGTAAACGTCCTGCTCCGTGCCGAAGAGCGCCTTCAGCCCGTCGGCGACTTCCTGGAGGATGGCGGAGAACTGCGGCGTCCGGTGGTGAATCATCGGCGCGGCCTCGGCCAGCAGCACCTCGTGCGGCACCATGGTCGGGCCGGGCGTGAACATGTAGCCCTTCTTCATCTGGTACTCCCTGTCAGAAATGTTTCGCGTCTGACCGCTGCGAAAGAGCGCGTATTATAGACGGGGCATAAGTGGCGTTCAAGCTCGGCGTCAGCCCGGCGGCGCGAGCAACATGCCGAGGGCGAGGTAGGTGCAGATGCAGAATAGGTCGCTCAGCATCGTGATGAACGGTCCCGAGCTGACCGCCGGGTCAATGCCCACGGCGTTGAAGGCGAGCGGGAAGATCATCCCCAACATGCCCGCGAAGATGATGGCGACGGCGACCGCGAGGCCGACGGCCACCATGAGACGGACGCTCGTGCCCACCAGGACGACCCCGAGCACGCCCGCGAGCAGGGAACAGCAGACGGCCAGCAGGAGGGCGACCACGAGCTGCCTGCCCAGAAAGCGCGCCAGCCGCGTGTGACGGATGTTGCCCAGCGCCAGGGCGCGCACCATGATCGTCGAGCCCTGGATGGCCACCTGGCCCCCCATCAGGGGGATGAGCGGGATGAAGAACGAAAGCTCGACCACCCCGCGCAGCGCCCCCTCGAACCGGCTCATCAGGAAGGCGATAAACAGGCCGTCCAGCACGGACAGCATGAGCCACGGCAGCCGCAGGCGCGTGCTGTCGTACACGCTGGCGTGCATGGGGTCGCGCTCACCCGTGCCGGCCAGCTTGTACATGTCCTCGTCCGTCTCCTGCTCGGCGGCCTCCAGGATGTCGTCCACGGTGACGACCCCGATCATCTTCTCGGCGGCGTCGACCACGGGAATCGCCTCCAGCCGGTAGTGCGTGGCCGCCCGGACGAGTTCCTCCTGGTCGGCCTCCGGCGAGGCGGCGAAGGGGCACTCCTCCATCAGGTCGCGCAGCGTCCGGTCCGGCGAGGCGAACACGAGGCGTTGCAGGGGCAGGTAGCCGACGAGCCTGTCCGCCTCATCGGCGACGAAAAGGTGGCCGACCGTTTCGGCCTCGCGGCTGCGCTGGGTGATCTCGATGGCCTCGCGGGCCGTGATGCCCACAAAGAGCACGACGAACTCGGGGGTCATCAGGCCGCCGGCCGAATCGGACCGGTACTTGAGCAGTCGCTCTGCGGCGGCGGCCTGCTCCTGGGGTATCTGCCCCAGCAGCGCGTCGGCCTGCGCGGGAGGCAGGAGCGCCAGGACGTCAACGGCCTCGTCGGGCTCCATCCTCCCCACGGCGTCCTGGAGGCGGTGGGGTGCCGCCTCGGCGAGCGTCTGCACGGCGTCGTCGCCGAGCTCGCCCAGGACCTCCGCCCGGGTCTCCGGGTCCAGGTGGCGGAACAGGGCGCCCTGCTCCTCCTCGCTCAGTTCCTCCAGCACGGCAGCGATGTCGGCCGAGGGGACGTCCTGGAGCAGGGGCGCGACGGCCTCGGCGGAGCCGTCCTCCAGGCTCTCCCGGACGGCGTCGAGCAGCCGCGGTTCGCGCTCCGTCGCCTCTTTGGACGGGCCTGTGCTCACGGTCGGCACCCGTGCTCAGTTGAAGGTTCGGGACAGGGCGGACGACGAACGGGCCGACGCACCGATTATAGCTGCCCGCCCCGGCAAATTGAAGCCGGCCCTCCGGCGACGGCTGCCTCCTGAGTCGGGAACGCGGTGGAGCCAGCGGAGGGGCTCGAACCCTCAACCCCGGCTTTACGAAAGCCGTGCTCTACCATTGAGCTACGCTGGCCCCGCGCAACCTGCGATTATACCCGCTGCGCCCGGAATTTCCAGTTCACGGCCGGGCCGCGCGGCCGATGCGGTAGTGCTGGCGTCCCGCCGGCAACGAGACCCTCGACCGATCTACGAAGCCGCCGGGACGGCGGCGCCCCGATTCTGCGCCGGAGCCGTCGCGGACGAGTCACTCGGGCAGAAGGCTCAGTCCGCAGAGGATCGGGGGCAGTGCGTCCGTGCCCCGGGGGACAAGCTCGAGGGTAAGCGTGCGGTCCAGTTCAACCGCAAACGAGCGGTCCAGGGCCTTCCGCACTCCGCGGGCCGCGCGCGCGACGTCGAAGTCGGACAGGACAGGCTCGCCCTGGAGCCTGACGGCGAATACACGCGGCGCTGGGGGCTCAGCGAGTTCGCAGAAATGGAGGGTCACACGGCAGGTGTCGCGCTCGTTGAGTTCGCCCGGCAGGCGCAGCGTGAGCCTGGCGGGGCCGGTGATGCCGCAGGAGTAGAGCCAGGGCCGGTCAGTGCCCGCGATGCCGACCCAGTCGGGGTTGCGGCCCCACGTGCCGGGCGTCTCGTCGCCCTCGGCCTCGACCGGCGCCTGGCCGGCGATCCTGGGACCGTAGTCGGAACTCCCCATGGGGCGCCCCCACGCAACGGGACGGGGGTAGCAGAGCCAGACGTGCCCCTCGGCGTCGGGCCGGTCGCCGGGGGCGCCGAAGTTGATCCGCAGCGTACCCCCGTCGCGGCCGTAGTCCCGGCCCAGACCGTAGAAGAAATGGCGGTCGTCGGACGTGAGCGCGATGGACGTCTTGTAGTTGTAGCCGCACATGCACGAGCTGGACCCTTCGGGCACGACGACCAGCCCGCCCGCCGGGATCATGTTGATCCAGCAACTCGCCCGGAGGATCGGGTAGTGGTAGAGGCCGCTCTGCTGACGCAGGTCAGTGAAGCCCATGGAGCCGGCCCGCGTCATCACGAACGCGGGGCAGCCGGAGAGCGCGGCGCAGCACTTGGCCATGCCGACGGAGAGCTGCGTCTTGCTCCCTCGCGCGCTGACCGGCCGGCCGGACTTGAGGTCGTAGGCCCTGGGCGTGTAGAGGACGCCGTCCATGATGACGGGGGTGAAGCTATCGATCTTCTCCATCCGCCAGAGCCGGGACCCGTCGCGGGCGTCGTAGGCGGCCAGGCCCTGGCCTTGCCGGGCAACGACCCTGTCTTCCATGCCGCGGGAGATGGGGTTGATGGCGGCCAGAACGACGCCCGAAGCGGCGTAGAGCGAGTTCTGGGTGGGGACGACGTCGGCGGTCTCCCACAAGAACCGACCGGAGGCGACGTCGAACGCCTTCAGTTTGCGGGGGGCCGGAGGCGCATCCCCGCCCCGGCTCATCTGCTCGACGAGGAAACCGTAGCGGGGTCGGCCGTCGATGACGAAGATGCGGCCCCCCTCGATCGCGATGGCGTTGGAGTCGACGGCCTCGTCGGGGCGCCAGGTCCACCTCGGTTGCCCCGTGGCCCTGTCCAGCGCGAAGAGAAGGCGGTTGACGGGATATGCCTTGGACCACCATTCGTGCTTGATGTTCGGCGCGCCGAGCGTGCCGATAACCGTATCGCCGACGAGCGCGAGGAACTCCCAGATCAGGCCCTCTGCATCCTCCCCGGCCCCGATCGCGTCAACGGGCGCTTCGTACTTGCCCGTCGTGTCACCCGTCGCTGGGTCGAAGCGCAGGCACCGGGCGCCCTGGAGGGCGTAGAGCGCGTCGTGGTCCGCGGCGAGGCCGGGCCCGCGGTACGCGGCGGGCCAGTGCGCGAGATCGGGGAACTCGCGCTGCCAGAGCATGCGGCCGTTGTAGATGTCCATGGCCGTCAGGTGGTCGGTGCCGGGCACGAAGCAGCGGCCGCCGACGACCAGCGGCGCGGGCTCGCGGAAGTGGCGGCTCACGATGGTGGACGGGCCGAGCCCGCCGAACCAGAGCGCCTTGAGCGGCAATCGGACGCGGCTTTCCTGCGTCGCCGCCGTCTTGCCCGGATCGGCGTACTGGTGGGTCCACTCGCCGGCCCCGGGCAGTGCGCCGCGGACGATCTTCACTCCACCCGACATGCTTTGAATCTCGCCCTCAGGCACGCCGCCGCCAGCGAGCCGCCGCTCCACTTCCCCGGTCAGGTCATCGGCGCACAGCACCGTGGCCACGCCGCCGTACGGGCGGAGCAGCCGGTAAAGCTCGGCGACCGAGGTCCGGGCGAGGATTCCCGAATCGCTTGCGTCGAGAACCACCAAGTCGGCGAAATAGTCCGTGTAGGGAATGGCGTGACCGGGAACGTGGTGGACCGTGACGCGCGCGCCGTAGAGGCCGGCGGCGTCGAGTGCGTCTCGCACGGACTCCGAATCCGGCGCACTCGACACGTGGTATATCGACAGCTCGGACCGGTGGGCAAGCTCGGCCAGGAACCCGGCGCTCGCATCGCCCGTCACGAGGCAGTAGCCCTCGCGAACGCCGCTCTCGGAGAGGACGGTCCGGACGGCCTCGGCCGCGGCGGGTGGGACCGTGAGCGTCTGCGTCCGGGGGGTGACGGCCGCCGGCTCGCCGTCCGGGCGGTCGGAAGGCTCGAAGCAGTGGATGCATCCATCGGTCGTGCTGACGATCAGTCGGCCGGGAGCGATGCACATCCAGCGCGCCTGTCCGTCCACATCGCCCTGCCAGAGGATCTCCCCGGTCGAGGCGCTGACGGCGGAGACGGCGCCCCGCCCTCCCGCGAAGACGGTCTGCCGCGCCTGGAGCAGGATATAGGCCGTGCCGGTTCCCGCGGCCCAGTCGTGCTCCTTGTCCGCGTAAACGTAGTGCCCCCGGTAGTGGCTGATGTTGGTGCGCTCTTGCGGGATCGCGTTCCGCACGTCCTCGAGGCGGGTCGCGACGATGCGGCCCGGCGCCTGGAGCGTGATAAGGCCGTCGTCGGAGAGGATGCCCCGGCGGCCGCCCTTAAGCGTGAAGACCTCCCGGCCGGTCCGCGCGTCCGCGACGGTGAGGCTGGCCAGCTCGAAGACGTCGGCCTCGGGCCCCGCGTGTCCGCGCCGCAGTTCGGCGCCGTATTCCTTCCGCAGGGATTCCTGGGGGATGAAGACCAGGTCGCCCGTCGTCATCGTCCAGGCGCCGCCCGCGAAGTCGCCCTCGGCCTCGTGGTAGAGCAGCTCTCCGCTGTCCCTGTCGAAGAGGGCCGGGGTGCAGCGGGCGCACGTGACGACCAGGACGTCACCGGCCAGCGCCATATAGCCCTGGGGCGAGACGCCGCCCATACCGGTGATGTGCGGGCGGGTCATGAAATGGATCCCGCACGTGTCGTTCACCCACACGGGCGAGCCGGTCTGCGCGTCGAGACAGCAGACCGAGACGCCCTCCGGGGAGAGCATGCCGAAGGTTGTGTAAACGCGGTCGCCCTCGACGAGGACGCCCGACCGGGCCGGCCAGCGGGAGATCATCTGCTCGTTGCCGACCAGGCGTTCGTCCGGCGTGGCGGGCCGGAACTTCCAGACGAGCGCGCCGTCCTCGCCGCCGAGGCAGTACACGAAACCGTCGTCGGAGCCGAACAGGACGTTGGCGCCGTGGAACTCAGGGGCGAGCCGGACCGGGCCGTCGGTGCGGAACTTCCATCTCTCGCGGCCCGTCCGCAGTTCCAGCGCGTGCAGCGCGTGGTCCGAGGAGGAGGCGTAGTAAACGGTGTCGCCGGCGGCCGAGACGCCGTAGGCGTAGTCGAAGTCAATACGCTGCGGCTCCCAGCCGGGCTCGCGCCAAGCGGGTCTTGGCCTGTGGCGCGCGCGATGCACCCAGGCCGCGCGGAACGGGGGCTCCAGGTCCACGTCGGCGTAGCCGGTCCGCCGGGCGTTGCAGTAGGGCACCCCGGGCTCGCCTGCGGACGCAAGGGCGCTCAAGACGCAGAGACAGAAGAGAAACGCTGCGCTTCTCACGTCGGGCTCCTCGACGGAACAGGCGGCGACCCTCCGGTCAGTAGCGCATTTTATTGCGGATGACCCCCTTCACGCACCGCGCCTTCTCGCCCTCCCGCCGTGGGATGAAATGGACGTGGGCGTGGAGAATGCGCTGTCCGGCTGATTCGCCGCAGTTCGTGCCAATGTTAAACCCGGTGATTGTCGGGTCACTGCGAAGTGCCTGCTCGCGCAGCACGCTGAGCAGATGCATGAGGTCGCCCTTCTCCTGGTCCGTCATGGTGAAAAAGTCCGGCGTATGCCTGCGCGTGATGACCAGCAGGTGGCCTTCCGTGACGGGCCGTGCGTCGGGGATGGCGAGCACCGTGCCATATGCCGCCACGCCGTGAGCGCGGACCTCGTCCGCGCAGAAGGGGCAGTCGGGGTCACGCTCCGCGCCGAGCTTCGCTGGGGAATCGGATGTGTGTTCACGCATCGTCCGTCACTCACCTCAAGCAGTCGCGGGCCATTCGCCGCCGGTTGGTGGGCGGGGTCAGCCGTCCCGGCGGGGGGCGCGCGGCGCGTCAGGGGGATCAAGCCTTGCAGTCTGCCGCCTTGCCGCGCGGCGCGCGGGGCCTACTTCAGGCCGAGTTCTGCAAGCTTCCCGTCGGCGGGCACGCCGTCCGGCTCCCAGCCGCGCTCCCTGTAGTAGTCCGGCAGCAGTTCGTCCAGGGCGTGTACCTTGCCTTTAGCCGGGCCCTCCGTGATCGGCTCGCGCAGCAGGCGACGCGGTAGCGTATCCTGCTCTGGAGCGATGCCGGCCTCCAGGTTGAAAAGGCGCTCCAGGTTCCACACCCGCTCCCCGGCTTGCACGAGCTGTTCGGCGGTCAGGTCGGCGCCGACGATCGCGTTGTAGAGGGCCGTGTACTGCTCGGCTCCCAATGCGAACGAGGTGAACAGGCATATGCCGAGCGAATCGATCGCGGCCGTCAAGTCCTGGAACTGCTTGGCCCACAGGGCCTTGCCCTCCAGGCTCAAGGGGTCGAGTTTCTCCGGAACGCCGAGGATTTCCGGGCTGATCAGGTAACCCCGTACGTGGCAGCCCCCGCGGTTGCTGGTGGCGTATTCCACGCCTTGCCCCTGGACGCAGCGAGGGTCATAGGCGGGCAGTTCCTGCTTCTTCACGCTCATGGACAGCTCCGGCACGCCGTAGCTCTCGGCCAGGCGATAGGAACCCTCGGCCAGCCTGGCGCCGAACCCCTCGGCGGCGCCCATCTTGCGGGTCCACTCGACGACGGCCTCCGCGGAACCGAACGCCAGGTCCGGGCCATCCAGCTCGTCGTCCTGGATGAAGCCCTTTTCGCGCAGCTCCATGGCGCATGCTATGGTGGCGCCGGCGCTGATGGTGTCCAGGCCGTACTCGTTGCACCACTTGTTGGCCCGGATGACCGCTTCCAGGTCGCTCACGCCGCAGTCGGCCGAGAACGCCCAGATGGTCTCGTACTCCGGCCCGCCGCCCTCGACGTCGCCCACGCGGGAGTGGCGACCGCAGGCGATCGGGCAGCCGTAGCACGCTTGCCGACGCGTGACGTAATGCTCGGCCAGCACCTCCCCGGAAGCCCCCTTCGCGCCGTCGAACCCGGACTCCTGGAAGTTCCTGGCGGGGTAGGCCCCTGCACTGTTAATGATGTTGACCAGGACGGAGGTTCCGTAGGTGGGCAGGGCCTCTCCCGCGACCGGGTCCTCGCGGATCGTCTTACGTAGCGCAGCGCAGAGATCCGTCGTTTCATCGGGCCGGGCCGGTTCCACTTCGCCCGACCCGCGCACGAGAATCGCCTTCAGGTTCTTGCTGCCCATCACGGCGCCCACGCCGCTCCTGCCCGCGGCCCGGTCGGTGTCGTTCATGATGGCGGCCAGTGGGCTCGTGCGCTCGCCGGCGGGGCCGATTGTCAGCACGTGCGCCTTGTGGTCGCCGAACTCCTCAATCAGCGCCTCCGTCGCCTCCCCGACGAGCTTGCCCCACAGGCCGTCTGCGTCGTGGACGTCCACCTGGTCGTCGCGTATGGATATCCAGCAGGGGCGGGGGGCCTTGCCCTGAAGGATGACCATGTCCCAGCCGGCGAACTTCAGTTCCGGCCCCCAGTACCCGCCGGAGTTGCTGCAGGCGATCGTGCCCGTCAGCGGGCTCTTGGTGACAGCCATATAGCGCGCTCCCGCCGGCGCGGACGACCCCGTGAGGGGGCCCGTGGCGAGGATCAGCCGGTTCTCCGGTGAGAGCGCGTCCAGTCCCGGGTCCACCTCGTGGGACAGGTACCAGCTGCCCAGTCCGCGGCCGCCGATGAACCGGCGCGCCGCCGCACCGTCCAGTTTCTCTGTCGATATCTCCCCGCTCGAGAGGTCAACGCGCAGGACCTTTCCGCAGTACCCGTTCATTCGCCCCCTCCTCGGTGTCGGATTGTGCACCCCTCCAGCGCCGCTCATCCTACACGCGCCGGGACGGTCGGTCAAGCCTGATCGATGCGACGGGGTCCTCCCTGGTGCATCACACAGACTACCAGGTCGGTTTCATCACCTGCGGCACGGCACCGGGCGGATGACGCGGGTCAGTCGTCGAGCACGCCGTCGGGCAGCCCCGTCGGCAGGGCGGCGGGCCGGTCGCAGCCGCCTTCCAGCCGGACGTGCACCCCCCCGTCCGACGCCTCGTGCAGGGCGCACATGACGTCCAGCACGTGGAAGGCGAGCCGCCCGCTGGCGCGGTGCGGCCTGCCGGCCCGGATGGCCCGGGCCATGTCGGCGACGCCGAGGCCGCGGCTGTTCTCCGTGTAGCCGTGGGTCAGGGGCACCTCTTTCCACTCCCGCTCGTCGGGTCGCCACAGGCGGACCGTCTCGCCGAACGCGTTCGGGTTCGGCACGCTCAGCGACCCGTCGCTGCCGTAAACCTGAATCAGGGGCAGTTCGGCCGCCCAGATGTCGAAGCTGGTGACGATGGTGCAGACAGCGCCGCACTCGAAGTCCAGCAGCCCCGCCACGTGCGTGGGGACCTCGACCTGGATCACCTGCCCGTGTTTCGGCTGGCTGGTGATGGTGCGTTCGGCGAAGCTGGTCTGCGTGGCGCCGGTGACGCGCCAGACCGGCCCGAGCAGGTTGACCAGGGCGGTCAGGTAATAGGGCCCCATGTCGAACATCGGGCCGCCGCCGGGCTTGTAGAAGAACTCGGGGTCCGGGTGCCAGGTCTCGTGGCCGTGGCCCATCATGAAGGCCACGGCGGCGACCGGCCGGCCGATGGCGCCCTCGTCAATGAGCTTGCGGCACGTCTGCCCGCCGGCGCCCAGGAAGGTGTCCGGCGCGCCGCCGACGCGGACGCCCTCCCGCTTCGCTGCGTTCAGGATGCGCCGGCCGTCCTCCCGCGTGACGGCCAGCGGCTTCTCGTTATAGACCGACTTGCCCGCCTCGATGGCGGCCAGCGCCACGGGCGCGTGCCCCGCGGGCGGCGTGAGGTTGACGACGATCTCGACCTCCGGGTCGGCCAGCAGTTCCTCGGTCGTGCAGGCCCGTGGGATGCCGTACTCCTCCGCGCGGGCCCGCGCCCGGTCCACGTCCAGGTCGGCGCACGCCACGGGTTCCAGGTCCTCGAAAAGCTCCGAGGCGTTCTTCAGGTAAACGCCGCTGATGTTGCCGCAGCCGACGATGCCCACCCTGGCCATGAGATCTCCCTTCCCCTGCTGAGCCGAGGCAAGAGGATACCGCCGCGTCCCCCGGCCGCGCAAATGCAGAGCAGCGCGGCGCTTTGACATCCCGCGCGGGCGGCAATAACATGTCGCCCGTCACGCAAACCATCGCCTCGAAGGGAGAGGCCGCGGTGGCTCTGAAGGCGGCGAAGTTCTATCGCTACGACCAGGTGCCCGTCTCGGACACGACGTGGTCCCTGCACGCGGGGCCGGACCGCCGGATCTACGCGGCGGCCTGCATAGAGGGTCGGGGGGGCTGCGCCGCCGTCATTGCGCGTTACAACGACGAGCGGGACGCGCTGGAATACGTGGTCGACGTGGGGCAGGCAGGGGGCGATCCGCCCGACTCCGGCCGGGCCACGCAGTGCAAGATCCATTACAGCTTCGCGCCGTCGGAGCGCGACGGTATCCTGTACGCCGCCACCCACGCCAGCGGACCGGCGCTGGGGGACTTTTTCTTCAATATCTCCGCCGAGTGGGGAGACGAGCGCAAGGCCTTCCGCGGCAGCGTCCTGATCGCGTACGACACGCGCGAGGACCGTGTCCTGTGGGGCAGGCCGTTCATCCCGCGCGAGGGCTGCCGGTGCTTGTGCTACGACGACGAACGGGAGCGCATGTACACGGTGGGGTGGCCGCGCAATCACTTCCTGGTCTATGACCTGGCTACCGGAGACATGACCGACCACGGACGCCTGGGCAGCATCAATCCTCAGGCCATATGGATGGACGCCCGGCGCCGCGCATACACCACGGACGACTACGGACGCATACTGCGCTTCGACCCGGACCGTGACCGCCTGGAAGAACTGGAGCTGAGGGTGCCGCGCGCGTGGTACATGTCCGGCTGGCACACGATCATCTACGACATCGTCGCGTCCCCTGACGGGGAAGTACTCTACGGCATTCCCTGGTGCAACGAGCCCCACCTGTTCCGACATCTTCCGCTTGACGGCCCGCAAGGGCGCATCGAGGACCTCGGGCCGGTCAGCCAACGGGAACGCGACCTGCACCACCCCATCTCGTTCTTCCGCGACCACGGCGGCGGGCTGGTGTTCGGACCGGACGGGATGCTCTACTACTGCATCGCCCGCTGGAAACGGGGGACGATGGAGGGCGCGCGCATCGCCCGAGACGAACAGACCAAAGTCCTGACCGGCATAGTGGTGCAGATGAATCCCGAGACCCTGGAGCGGACAGACTACGCTGTGCTGGACCGGGGAGACGGCAAGGCCTCACACTACGTGTCGCGCGGCGGCATGGACCGCAACGGGGACCTGTTCTTCGGCAACGTGGGCGCGACGCCGTCGGGCATCTTCAAGCTCGAGATGGACTGCCTGGAGCCGCCGGACCCGCGGGCGCACCCGCTCCGGCTCTGGGGATAGGCGGGTTTGGGCCGCGCACTGACAACTCGGATTCCGGGTGCTACATGGCGCTGGACTTAACGGGCAGGAAGTGGCCGGACAGAGTGCCGGGGATCGGCATGTCCCTGCTGCACGAGGGATACGTGACCGAAGGGCAGATGGTCGCCGTTGCCCTGGGATTCCCCGGCATGTGCCTGCCCATCCCGGCTGACGAGGCGTACGTGACGGCACTCGGCGTGGACGACCGCCGGGTCGTGTACGGCGGCACGGGCGGCCGCCGCGCACACCTGTTCGCCGCCATGACGCACGGCCTGACCGGGGCCGTGATCGACATGGGCGCCACTGAAGAGGATGCGCGCACAACGGCCGTCATGGCGGCCTCCGACGGCCGTGTGTTCGCGGCCACGGCGCCGGGCGCGCCGGGGCCGGTTCCTCGGCCGCCCCATGCACGACCCGCCGGCGAGGGAGCGCTGTTCGTGCACGAGGGCCTGCCGCTGCCCTACGACCTGGTGCACGAGTGGCAGTTCTCCAAGATCCCTGCGCAGAAGGTGGACGTGCCCCTGCCCGGCGAGGGGATAGCCTGTGCGGTCATGCTGCAGTCTGCAACGGGCGGCGAGCTGATCGTCGGGCTCGGCGAGCAGACGGGACGTCTGTTCACGTACAATCTGGCGAACGCCGAGACTGCGGTGCACGAACCGGTAGAAGAGCGCGGCCTTTTCGCCAGGACAATCGTGGTCGGCCCGGACGGCGCGGTTTACGGCACCGGGGCACTCGGCGAGCTGTGGCGCTTTGATCCCCTTACCCGGCGCCTGGACTCCACCGGCCTGGCCATCCCCTCCGTGGCGGGCCGGGAGGTGCGCAACCAGGCCGACAGCTTCGCCGTTGACGCCGCCCGGGGCGTCATCTACGGGGCCGGCACGGCCGACGGCGTCCTGTTCGACTTCCGGCCCGGGGAGGGCACGGTGAGGTCCCTGGGCAAGCCCACCTGCTACCGCGGCGTCAAGGGGCTGGCCGTCACGAACGACGGGCGGCTGTTCGGAATATCCGGGCGCGAGGGCGACATCGGCCGCCTGTTCTGTTACGACCCGGACGGGCACGAGCTGCGGGACCTCGGGATGGTCGCCTCGGTGCTGGCCGAGCGCGTTTACGGCTACGAGTTCTCGTGCAGCGCCGTCGGCAGGGACGGGCAGGTGTTCCTGGGCGAGTGCGACCGCGGCGGCCATCTGTGGATCTACTGGCCGGCCATCAAACCGAGAGAAAGGACGTGCTGCCCGTGAGGGGGACGGACGCGGACTACGCTAAGCGCCCCCGCGCCCCGACACGCGCGGTTGCATAAACTCGCTGCTCGTACGGATGATCTCGTCCATCGCTGGGGCTCCCATCAGTGTGCCGTTGTGTAGGACTGTCTCAATGGATATACTGCGGCGTACCGAGAGTACGTGCCCAGAGCCTACAGGAAACCCGGGGAGCGGGCTGCGACCGTGCAACTGCCTCTGACATTCGGAACCACCGAAGAACCCCGGCTTCTCACGTCAGGCGTTCCCATCGATAGGTACTTCCCAGAGGAGGAAGCAAACCGCATAGGCCGCATGGAGTCCTTCAATAAGCACCTGTACCGCCCAAACACATACCTGCATAAATGGTGGGCACGCCGCTCTGGGAGCACGTTTCGGCACATTCTCAAGCAGCTTGTGCGCGATCAGAGTAGGTCGCACTACTATGCTCCGGGCGGGCTCGAAGGACAAGTCATACTGGACCCTATGATGGGGGGAGGGACAGTACTGCACGAGGCCATACGGCTGGGGGCCAACGTTGTCGGCATCGATATTGATCCAATCCCTGTCTTGCAGACGAAAGCCACCTTGCGCCTTTCAACAGCGACGCACAAAGAGAAGGTATACCATCGCTTCTTCAATGAACTGCGGTCTCGTATGGACGGCCTCTATGCAACAACCTGCCCCGCGTGCGGCGGGCAAGCGGAATTGCAGTTCCTGCTGTACGGATTGCGGAAGCAGTGTTCTTGCCGCGACGTGCTCATGTTGGACGACCTTACGGTAAGGCAAGACTCTCCCAACGACGTGACTCTTTGCCCTGCATGCGGCACCGTGAGGACCGGTGGTAGGCACGAATGTCGTACAGCTGGCACACCATTCCTGGTTCCCAAGAGCGTCAAGACCTGCGGCATCTGTGGTGAGGAATTCAGGGAGGCCCTGAGCGTACCGTTTGTGGGCCGTTATGAACCCGTTGTGGTTGTCGGGCACTGTCCAGTACACGGGCAGTTCTACACCCCACCGACCGAGCACGATTGCGCGTGCATGGCCAACGCTCGAATGCAGGCGCGGGATCTTGACTTCACGAGTGGGGGGACGTTTGTCGTCCCAGAAGGCCCTAAGTCCAGTGATCTGCTTGCCCGGCGTATTGAGAGCTTCCTGGATCTGTTCTCACCTCGCCAGTTGCTATACATTTGGCATTGCAGGGACCTCCTTTCCGAAGCCCCGAGGGGGGATCGGCTGTGGCTGGCGATGCTAGTGTCGACATCGCTTGAGTTCAATAGCCTGCTGTGTGGGTATAAGGGTGGTGCGAGGGGACGCCCGGGCGCGATAAGACACGTCTTCTCTCACCACGCCTATTCGTTCCCTTACACGGCTCTGGAGAATAACCCTGTGTTCTCCGGGAGAACCTCTGGAACGCTGAACCGGCTGTTTGAGGACCGCATTTTCAAGGCCGCCAAGTGGGCCATGCGCCCCGTGGAGAGGAGGATGACGTCCAACAACCCCACGAAGGTGAGCATAGTCGGGGAAATTGACGGCGGCGTTGAGGTGTCAAGCTGGGAGCAACTGAACGAGGGCAGCCGAAGGTTCCTTCTGAGGCAAGCGAATTCCGCCGTCGCGGCCATCCCGGAGGGCATAGCGGACCATGTGGTAACGGACCCGCCCTACTATGATAGCGTTCAGTACAGCGACCTGTCGAACTTCTTTCGTGTCTGGCTCAGATTCCTGCTGCCGGGCGAGGCAGATTGGGATTACGATGACTCAGGTTCTGCGGTCTCAAATGCACACTGTTCTGGCCGCCAGACATACCTGGAAACGCTCACCGGGATCTGGAGGACTTGCCGTCACGCACTGAAGCCGGGTGGCAGGATAGTGTTTACCTACCACCACTGGCGAGCGGAGGCTTGGGCGGACCTCACCATGTCTCTGTTGAGGGTCGGGCTGGAGCTTGTCAACCGTTATGTAGTAGCATCCGAGAATCCTATCTCTGTTCACATCCGTCAGCTCAAGGCCCTGAAACACGACACCGTCCTGGTGCTTCGTACAGCGCGTCCCCAAATACCTGCGACGGAATGGAGTCCGCCAGGAAGCGTGAACAAGGAAGACAGCTACGCTTTCTGCCGGGACTGCGGCTCAGTCCTCGGTTGGCTGCTGAGGTCGGCTTGGGATGAGCAGCGAGTGCGGGGGGAATGGCGCCGCCTGCTCGCGGAGGACTGACAATGCGGAGACATCCTGCCGAGGTGTTCGGCATTCCTATTGAGGTCAACGACGCCAGCGCTAAGCGAGTGCGGAAGAATCACCTGTGTGTTTTCAGAGGCGAAACGTGTGATAAGAAAAGTCGGCTCATGGACTACCCCATGGGCGTGTGCTCCGTGGCTTATGGTGAGCATGTAGTTGCGCTGTGCCCCACTCGATTCCTGCAAGATGGGATGGTCTTTGCGGATATAGCTCAACACCACTTTGGGGGAACGGCGAATCTGCTTGTCTTCGCCGAGGTCGGGCTGAAAGGGGTAGGAAACTTTGATTTCGTCCTCGTGCAACATAAGCCTTTCAGCAGCGAGATACAGGACTTCGTGGTGATCGAGTTTCAGACGGCTCAGACGACGAGCACAGCCCAGCTTGTTCAGGCCCTCAAGGATTTCCTGGACGGGCAAGACATCAGGGGGCGTGCTTACGGGTTCGGGCTGAATCTTGCAGACATCTGGAAACGCACGTTCACTCAGATACTCAATAAAGGCATCGTGATGGAGC
>Ga0180431_10000677_pt1 | contig 48788 bp, 43 predicted proteins | sample SS_ome_11_FD_132459 | JGI IMG/M metagenome (GOLD analysis project Ga0180431, IMG submission 132459) | Hypersaline lake sediment archaeal communities from the Salton Sea, California, USA - SS_1_MS_1 metaG | ecosystem: Environmental > Aquatic > Non-marine Saline and Alkaline > Hypersaline >... | reverse complement strand
TTAGATCTTTGATTGCAAAGAGCTAAGCGCATAGAGCAAAGCGTTACAGTTTTACGCTGTACGCTATGCCCTTTGCGCTATGCTTTTTCACTTGTTGCTTTATCCTTTATCCTTTTTCCTTGTTCCTTGTTCCTTGTTACTTGTTACTTGTTACTTGTTACTTGTTACTTGTTACTTGTTACTTGTTACTTGTTACTTGTTACTTGTTACTTGTTACTTGTGACTATAACTACTATGTATTATTATCCGTTCAACAAGTATCTTCGTGAAAAATTCGGCGAAAAGGTGAGACGGCTAAGCCTGAACGCCGGTTTTACGTGCCCCAACAGGGACGGAAAGCTCGGCACGGAAGGATGTGTTTTCTGCAATGAGTACGGTTTTTCGCGGTTCGCCGGAAAAAAAATATCTCTTGATGAACAGATAGTAAGTTCCATGAAAAGGGCCGCCGAAAAATACGGCGTTAGAAAGTTCATAGCGTATTTCCAGAATGCTACCAATACGTACGCTGATGTCCGGGATCTGAAAGCCGCGTACGACGTGATAAAGAACTATCCCGAAATAGTAGGGCTTTTCATCTCGACGAGGCCGGATTGCGCGGGCGATGAAGTGCTGGACCTTATCGCGGGTTATATCGGTCTTTACGAGGTCTGGATAGAGTACGGCCTGCAGAGCGCGCATGACAGGACGCTCCGGGGGATAAATCGCGGGCATACTTTCTCTGTAACGGCGGAAGCTATAAAGAGAACGGCCGAAAGAGGCATAAAGGTCGGGGCGCATGTTATCCTCGGATTGCCGGGGGAGTCGAGAGAGGACATGATCGCCACGGCGAAGGAGGTTTCCGGTTTACCCGTTAGCGGGGTGAAGCTCCACCTCCTGCATGTTCTCAAGGATACCAAGCTCGAAGAGGCGTACAGACGAGGTGAAGTGGAGCTCATGGAGCGGGAAGAGTACGTAGGGGCGGCGTGCGATTTTCTGGAGTATACTCGTCCGGACAGGATCGTCCTCAGGCTTGTCTCGGACGCGAAAGAGGATTATCTGGTCGCTCCCGGCTGGATGAACGATAAAATGAAGGTAATAGGCGCGATCGAGGATGAATTCAGCAAAAGGGGCACCTGCCAGGGAAGCGCGCTGGCCGGCGTAACCTGAAAAAATTTGTCACATTTTGGGTAATATGTTATTATAATACCTGTTAAATGTACTGCCAATATTGAAGGAGGGAAGATATGAATATGAGGATGCTTGTATGTGTTATCATCATAGCGGTCATGGTCGTCTGTCCTCTCAGTGAGAGCTTTGCCGCCAGGAATTCTTCTTCCGATCTTCTCCGTCAGGGCCTTCTGGGCGCGGGAGCCGGGGCTGTAGGCGGCGCTGCGTCCGGAGCCAAAGGCGGTGATCTCTGGAAAGGCGCTCTTGCGGGTGCCGGCGTCAACATAGTCGGTGGCGCGCTTCTTGATTCGATGAGCGGAGAACAGGTCCAGAGCACCCAGCAAGTGGATTCGATGAGCCCGAGAGGCGCATATTCTGACGGCTACGAAGACGGCTACAGGAACGGCTACAAGAAAGGTTACACCGAGGGGTACCGCGAAGGCCTGAATGAAGGGCAAGTCGGCCGCTGATACCGAAGCGAATGTTTGACAGGGAAACTCCGGAAACTGCTTGAGGGTTTCCCTGTTTCTTTTTTTCATGGACTTTTCCGGGGACGTGAGAGATATGAAGAAAAAGAAAACTGTCGGGAAAAAAAGAACGAAAGCTAAAGCTAAGGCTAAGGTTAAGGCTAAGGTTAAGAGCGGTAAAAAGGCCCTGCTGGATACGGAGAACCTGATCAGGTCTCTCATGGTCAAAGAGCAGGAGGTCCTCCAGACGGAAGACGCCCTTGTGGAATCCATGAGGCGCTTCCGAGACCTTTTCGAGCAGTCCCCGATCGGCGTTGCCATCTATGACCCGGCCGGCGAACTCCTGATAGTGAACAACTCTTACCTGGAGATCTTCGGGCTCGCCTCGTTCGGCGACATCAAGATGCAGAACCTGTTCAAGGCCCTCAGGCTTCCGGGTAAACGGGAAAAAGAGCTCAGGTCCGGAGAGGTCATACAGCGTGAAATAGAGTTCAACTTTGAAAAAGCCGGTCTGGCCACAAGCCGCAAAGGGGCAGCGCATATGCTTTTTACGGTCTCGCCTCTTTTCAGGGAAAAGAAGGTCATCGGGTATATGCTTCAGATACAGGATGTTACCGAACGCAAAAAAATAACCGAGGCCCAGCGGCTGGCGCAGCTCGGCCGGCTCCTTTCGGACATGGCGCACGAGGTGAATAATCCTCTCATGATCATCTCGGGCAGGGCGGAATTCGCCCTTATAGAGGGGGTAGAAGATGAAAAAATAAGGGATACCCTCAATATCATCCTGGAACAGTGTTATCTCGCCAAAGAGATCATACAGCGTCTCCTGAAATATTCCCGGATAGGGAAAGTGAAGAAAGAGCCCGTGGACATGCATAAGGCCCTTGGTCTTATCGTGGATATACTCCAGCATCACTTCCGCATGTCCAGCATAGAGCTCGAGAAAGATATTCACCCCAGTCTGCCCCGGGTCATCGGCAACGAAAAACAGCTTCAGGAAGTCTTCATGAACATCATACGCAACTCTGCCGACGCTATGCCTGACGGCGGCGTCATAAAAGTAACCGCCAGGCGCGAGAAGAACTTCATAAAGATCGATATAGAAGATACAGGGGAAGGCATGTCGGAGCAGATACTGGAAAGGATATTCGAACCGTTCTTCACGACGAAACAGAAAGGCACGGGGCTGGGGCTCGCGGTCTGCCACACTATCATACAGGAGCACGGGGGGCAGCTTCTTTATGACAGCGAGGTCGCGAAAGGCACCAAGGCGTCGATTTTACTGCCCATATAACGCCGATCAGCGTACGGGACGATATGCACAATAAAATATTGATAATTGACGACGAGCGGCGTATCGTGGAGATACTCGAGAAGTTCCTCATTTATGAGAAGTTCGAGGTCAGCAAGGCGTACGACGGCAGGGAAGGGCTCGACCTTCTGAAGAGGGACGCCCCCGATCTTATAATACTTGATGAAAAGATGCCCGGCATGGGAGGGGCAAATTTCATCAAAGAGATGAAGAAGGTCAGAAAGAGCATCCCGGTCATCGTGCTTACCGGGTCCATAAATCTTTCGCAGTTCGAACAGGCCAAAAAACCCAAATACAAACACCTACTTTATAAGCCGGTACGTCTTGTGGAACTTCTCAAGGTGATCAACGAGGTATTGAAAAGGGGGTAACATGAAGGTAATATACAGGTTCGTGGTCCTGCTGGTCGCCGCTTCCGTTATGTTTTCTTTTGCGGATCCGGCAGCGTTTGGCACGGACGAAGGAAAAGCGGTCACGCTGTCCTCGGATCCGAGGCTGAACCCGGCCAAAGAAAGCTTCGAAAGAGGCGAGCACTTCATGGAAAAAGGGAATATAGAGTTCAGGCGCAGGCCGGGACTTGCCCAGAAGATGTTCGAGCATGCCGAGGATTATTACGCGAAAGCGTCCTTTATGTACCGGGAAGAGGGCGAAAAGCTCGGTATAGATACCTCGCATGAAGTGGCGGAATGCGAAAGGATGAACCGCAAGGCCCACGTCTGGGTCAACAAGTCAAGAAGGCAGCGCAAACGTACCGGCGCGGGCATTTAATGGTGCCAAGGGTAAAGCGTTGGAAGTAACCAGTAACCAGTAACCAGTAACCAGTAACCAGTAACCAGTAACCAGTAACCAGAGAACAGACGACAGATAGCGCATGACATATAATATACTTCTGTTTTCTGTGCTCTGTTTTCTGACTTCTGGTATCTGGTTACTTCACGCTGAGATCTAAGGAGGGAACAAATGTACAGGGAAGCCATAAAGGTCCTTGACTGCACGGTCAGGGACGGGGGTCTCATTAACGACCATTATTTCGACGACCACTTCGTGAAGGCGGTCTACAGGGCCATCTCCAAGGCCGGTGTGGACTACATGGAGATAGGGTACAGGTGCTCCAAGCACATAATGTCGCCCGATAAGTTCGGTAAATGGAAGTTCTGTGATGAGGACGAGATCAAGCGCGCGATAGATGGTATAGAGTCGAACACGAAACTTTCCATGATGGTGGACGTCGGGCGCGTGGAGAAAGACGAGATACTGCCGTGCAAGGACAGTGTCGTGGACATGGTCCGCGTAGCGACTTACGTAAAGGATGTGGATAAGGCGATAGACCTGGTGAACGACGCGGTGGATAAGGGGTACGAAGGCTCCGTGAACATCATGGCCATATCAAAGGCGCTGGATAACGAGCTTGACGAGGCCCTGGACCAGCTTGAAAGGGAGAGCAAGGCCCACGTGGTGTACATAGTGGACAGTTTCGGGTCATTATATTCCGAGAACGTACAATACCTGGTCCAGAAGTACAAAAAATTCCTCAAAACAAAAGAGGTCGGCATGCACGCCCATAACAACCAGCAGCTCGGTTATGCCAACACCATCCAGGGTATCATAGACGGGTGCAATTTCGTGGACGGGACCATCTACGGTATAGGCAGGGCCGCCGGTAACTGCCCCCTGGAGCTTCTGATAGGGTTCCTGAAGAACCCGAAGTTCGACTTGAGGCCCATACTCGATGTGATCCAGAAAGAATTCCTGCCGCTGAGAGAGAAAATAGAATGGGGCTATCTCATACCTTATGCCATTACCGGCATGTTCAATGAACATCCCAGGTCGGCCATGGCCCTGAGAAAGACGGATAAGAAGGACGATTACAAGCAGTTCTTCGAGAGTTTATCCGCCTCCGAACTTGAATAATATGGACACGGAACTTTTCAAAGAACTTCCGCTGATGGGGATAGTGCGCGGGGTGTCCCTGGACGACACGGAAGAGCTTATAGAGGCCGTCATCGGCGCGGGGCTCGGCACCATAGAGATAACGATGAACACTCCCGAAGCGGCCCGTATGATCTCGAAGGCGCGCGATGTTGCCGGCGGGCGCATTGCCGTGGGCGCGGGTACCGTGCTTTCAAAGAAGGACCTCGATGAGGCATTGGCGGCGGGCGCCACGTTCATAGTCACGCCTGTCCCGGACAGGGAGGTCGCGGTTTCCTGCGTGGAAAGGGGCATACCGGTCTTTCCCGGGGCCCTTACGCCCAGTGAGGTGCTGGATGCCTGGGACGCGGGCGCCACTATGGTGAAGGTCTTTCCTTGCGGCCTTTTCGGGCCGAAGTATATCAAAGAGCTGAAGGGGCCTTTCGACAAGATAAAGCTGATGGCCGTGGGAGGCGTGCGCCCGGATAACGTGGAGGAGTATTTTTCCTGCGGAGCGGATGCCGTGGCTTTCGGCGCGAGCGTGTTCAAGAAAGAATGGCTCGAGAAGAAAGACTTTTCCTCGATCGGTAACCTCGTTGCGCAATTCGTGAAAGCGGTCGAACATATCAGACAGGCACCGAAATGACGTCTGGACTATTTAGAAGCGCTACGAAAAAGGAAAGGTATCCCGTGCTCGGACAGTTTTTGCTTTGCCGCAGAAGCAACAGCAAAAAAACTCGCACGTGACACTCTTTCCTTTTTCATAGCCCCGCTCGACACAGTCCAAACCCCATATGGGTACGTGCTAATGAGTATTAGAATACTTTCCTGGAACGTTAACGGTATACGGTCGGTCGCGGAAAAAGGCTTTTTGGACCAGCTGAAGAAAGAATCTCCCGATATCCTTTGTCTGCAGGAGACAAAGGCCTACCCTGAACAGCTGGAGAAAGGCCTGGCATCCCCCAAAGGGTACATGACCTACTGGAACAATCCCGAACGTAAAGGGTACGCGGGTGTGGCCGTATTTTCGAAAAAAAAGCCCGTTTCGGTAGAAAAAGATTTTCCGCCCAAAGGTTTCGATACCGAGGGGAGGGCGCTAATCCTTGACTACAAGGACTTTATCCTGATGAACGTGTATTTCCCCAACGGGCGGATGGGGCCGGACCGCCTGGAATATAAAATGGAGTTCTATGACGCCTTTCTCGAGTTTGCCGACGGCGTAAAGAACAGGAGCATCGTGATCTGCGGCGATCTCAACACGGCCCATAAGGCGATTGACCTTGCCCGTCCGGAAGCGAACGAGATGTTCTCGGGGTTCCTCCCGGAAGAAAGGGCATGGATGGACAAGTTCGTGGACCACGGCTACGTCGACACCTTCAGGCACTTCAACGCCGAAAGCGGCCATTATTCTTACTGGGACTTCAAGACAAGGGCCCGCGAGAGGAACGTGGGCTGGAGGATAGATTATTTTTTCGTGACTGGAAAAATACTTCCCCGCGTCAAAAGCGCCTTTATTATGCCGGAAGTCATGGGTTCCGATCATTGCCCCGTCGGCATTGAACTTTCATAAGGATATATGAGCTGTTTTAGTACCGCACCGGAAAAGGAAAGAGTATCCCGGGCTCGGACAGTTTTTGCTTAGCCGCAGTATCAACAGCAAAAAAACTCGCACGGAACACTCTTTCCTTTTACACAGTACTGCTCAAAGAGTCCATATACCCATGATTAAAGATGGATTTGACATGTCAAGAAATGTTCCGAAGTTGTTAATAGCGGATAAAAAGGGTGAGATCTTCGATGTCCCGCATCTGGAAGCCACGGGGATGAAGGGAGGGGAATATTTCCGTCTCGGCCGCGAAGACCTCGTGAAGCTCCATCCCGACAGCGAATTGTTCATGCTGCCGCACAGGAGGCCGGTCGGGTATGATCCCGGGGCAGGCCGGTTCGTGGAGCTGGAAAAAGCTCCCGTTTCCGGCAGGGACCGGCCGTGTTACGCGGTGTCGGCTTTTCTTGCCCCCGGGTACACGGTGACTTATAACGCTTCTTACCGCGAACGCGCGGGAACGAAGATACTCCCGCTTTTCAGTTATGCCGCCGTCGCTTTCTATAAAGGGGAGTTCTACGCGGCCGGTGTCCGCGTGGACAGGGAAAAACGCCAGGAGCTCGGCGGTATGGACTTAGGTCTTATCCGCAGGAATGTAAAGGCCTTTCGTAAGATATTCCCTAAGAACCGCCTGGTCAGGCACCTTGAGAGGTGCGCGCTTGTCTACGGCTGTCCCGCGGCAAGGAATTTCTTCCTCAAGAGATATGAATGTCCCCTGCCGACCTCGCCGACCTGTAACGCCAGGTGCATCGGGTGCATATCATACCAAAAAGGGAGGGACTGTTCCGTTACCCAGCCCAGGATACTTTTCGTGCCTACCCCGGAAGAGGTCGCGGAGATCGCGCTTTTCCATATCGAAAAAGTGAAAGATCCCGTGGTAAGTTTCGGCCAGGGGTGTGAGGGCGAGCCGTTGATGGTGGGGAACGTGCTGGTGGACTCGGTAAAACTTATAAGGAAAAAGACCGCCAAAGGCATGATCAATCTCAACACGAACGCCAGCAAGCCGGACGTTATAAACCGGCTTTTTGACGAAGGGCTGGATTCTATCCGCGTCAGCATGAACAGTTTTCGCCGGCCGTATTACGATGCTTATTATATCCCCAGAGGTTACGCGTTCAGTGACGTCCTTTCGTCCATACGAGAGGCCGGGAAGAGGGGAGGGTTCGTCTCGATCAACTATCTGGTGATGCCCGGGTTCAACGATTCACGGCCGGAAGTGAACGCCCTGCGCCGTTTTCTTGATAAAAGAGGAGCGGATATGATACAATGGCGCAACCTTAATTACGACCCGCTCAGGTATTTCAGGAGACTGCGGGTTTTCGTTAAAAGAGAGGAGATGATGGGGATAGATACCCTTATAGGTATGGTCAAAGATGAGTATCCGGGTATGATGCACGGGTATTTTAATCCCTCGAAAGGAAGGATGCGCCGCCACAGGTCGATATGAGGAAGTACGGGTATTGTCTTATATTTTTGTTGCTTACGTTTATTGCCGGCTGTACAGTCCGGGAAGAACCTATCGTGGTGCAGGTGGACGCCAAGGCCGCGGTGATCGCCGAGGCGAAGAACGGGGAAGTGCTGTACGAGAAGGATCCCGGTAAAAGATACCCGCCCGCTTCGACGACAAAAGTGATGACGGCTATTGTAGCCATAGAGAAGATGTCGCTTAACAAGTATATCAAAGCGGGCAAAAAAGTGAGTAAAGTGGAACCGACGGTAGCCGGGCTCGAGCCGGGGGTCAAATATCGCTTGAAGGACCTTCTTGCCGCCATACTCATCAAATCCGCCAACGACGCCGCTCTGGCCATAGCCGAAGGGGTAGCGGGCAGCGAGGAGAAATTCGTCCGCCTCATGAACACCAGGGCCAGGAAACTGGGCATGGATGACACATATTTTGCCACTCCTTCGGGGCTCCCGACCGGGAAAAAGGACTCGCAATACACGACCGCGCGCGACCTGGCCAAAATGATGCGTTACGCCAGGCGTTACGAGATCATTCTTGAACTTATGGCGCAGAAGGAAGCGGACATATACGGATCGGATGGCAGGAAAATACACCTGAAGACGCATAATAAATCCCTCTTCTGGAGCGACGACGCTCCCTGGGGCAAGACGGGATATACCAGGGAAGCGCGCCGGACCTTCGTCGGGATAGACCCTTCACTTAAGCCCAGGATAGTGTTCTCCCTTCTTAAATCCGATGATCTCTGGAAAGACATCACCATGCTTAAGAATAAGGGGCTCGAACTGTACGAACGCAAGCACAGGACCTTCTTGTCCGACCTTATTGACTGGATAAGTTCTCAAAGGCGACGCGGCCGCGAAGCGCTAAAACTGCTGTATTCCACGACCTGACACCGGGACAGCTCTCGGATTTCTCCTCATAAGGGATAATCCACATTCCTCATTCGCCCGGGATTTTTTAACCCTGTTAGAGAGTACTCTCTAACAGGGTTAATGCGTTTTTCTAACTGTTTCAAAGGGCGTAAAAGAACTCCCCAGCACTAATTTTGCAAAAATTAATGCTGGCTCAAACAGCTTTTACGCTTTTTCCTTTAAAAAGTTATAAAAACGCTAAAATCCCGGAACGCTCATTCGGAACATGGCTTATCCCTCTTGAGACGAAAGACGTTTTCGCTGTCTACTATAGTTTTTATCTTGACTGATAAGGGTGTAAGCAGCTTTCGAGTGAATGTGATTTTCAGCTGAATTTTATAACTGTTTTGGGAATCCTGCACCGAAAAGGTGCAGGGCGCCGTCATCCTGTTAAGGCCGAGTTCTGCCGGCGCCAAAATCAGTTCGAAAATTCAGCGTAAAGAAAATCGCTCTGAACGAGAAAAGTTGCTTATACCCTTGTAAGGCAGAAGAAAACAGGAAGCTGGCCCTTATTTTGCCCGGCCTGTGACCTGACACCCGACACCTGAATTATCTTGACTAATATATATAATTAAAAGTAATATATTGCCCTATGGAGAAAACATTTTCGGTGGCGTTCCTCTGGCACATGCACCAGCCCATGTACAAGGACCTTGTGACGGGCAGGTATCATCTTCCCTGGATACGTCTGCACTCCACATATTCATATCTCGATATGCCCTCCATATTGGAGGAGTTCCCGGATATAAAAGCGACCTTCAACCTTACGCCTTCTCTCATATGGCAGCTCCGGGACATGTCGTCGGAAGAAAGAATAGATGATGTTTATCTTGATCTCTCGGAGAAGGCCGCGCGTGAACTTACCGAAGAAGATAAGTGCTTCCTTCTGAAGAACTTCTTCTCATGCGATATGAGCAGGGGGGATTTCCCGCTGAAAAGGTACAAGGACCTCTTCTTGAGGAGAGGGGAGGACCTGAAAGAGGCCGCGCTCAGAAAAAAGATAAAGAATTTCAGCAACAATGATTTCAGGGACCTGCAGGTCTTTTTTAACCTGATCTGGTGCGGTTTTACCTTGAGGAAGAAAGACGGCCTTGTAAAAGAACTCATGCATAAAGGACACGGCTACAGGGAAGATGAGAAAAAGGCGCTTCTCGGCCGGCAGAAAGAGGTGGTAGGTTCCATTATACCGCTATATAAGCGGCTGCAGGACGAAGGCAGGATAGAGATATCGACATCGCCGTTCTACCATCCCATCATGCCGCTTCTGTGCCGCGGCAGATCGAAGGAAGGGTTCGATTTCCGCCAGGACCTGGAAATACAGGTTTCGAGGGCCGTTGAACTGTGCGAAGAGGTGTTCGGCAGGAAACCGGCCGGCATGTGGCCATCCGAGGGAAGCGTGAGCCAGGATATCATACCCGTCATGGCGGAGAACGGGATAAAGTGGATAGCCACGGACGAGGGTATATTACAGGAATCTTTCAAAGGCGAGGGTGTCCCGCGCGACGAGCTGATCTACAAGGCGTTCACCGTGGAAGAGAACGGCAGGAAGCTGGACATGGTCTTCAGGGACATCAATATATCCAACGCCATAAGTTTCAGGTACGCGAGCCTCGCCGCGGAAAAAGCTTCCGGAGAGATGCTCGAAGATATCAGGGGCATCGCGCGGGTCATGGAGACGCGTGAAGGGGAACATGTCGCGGCGGTGATACTTGACGGGGAGAACCCGTGGCCTTATTACCCGGACGGCGGGAAAAAGTTCCTCTCGGAAGTGTACGGCCGGCTTTCTTCGGAAAAAGATATCAAGACCGTTACGGTCGGGGGTTATCTGGCTTCACACGGCGAACGGAAAAAGATCGACAAGCTCTATGCCGGTTCCTGGATAGACAGGAATTTCCGAAAGTGGATAGGTTCTCCCCAGAAGAACAAGGCCTGGGAGTATCTGGAGAAGACCAGGAAGGAACTTCTGGGTTCCGGCCGCCCCGACGGAAAAGCCCTTGAAGAGCTTTATATAGCGGAAGGCAGCGACTGGTTCTGGTGGTATGACGACTTCGGCAGCGAACTCAATTTCGTTTTTGACGACCTTTTTAGGCTGCATCTGGCGAACGTCTACAGGATCATGGGGAGGAAAGTGCCGCATTATCTTGAAAAACCCATAATCGCCGGGCCGACGGCCCGGAAGTTGCCGGAAGCCGCGGGACCGATGGAGATGGCGCGTTACCCGAAGGTACTTTTCGTTTCCTCGGAGGTGTTCCCGTTCTCAAAGACGGGAGGCCTGGCGGATGTTTCCGCCAGTTTACCCGGGGAACTGGCTTCGCTGGGCTGTGAAGTAAGGGTCATGACGCCGTTCTACAGGTGCGTAGCGAAGGGTAGATTCGGCATAGAAAGAGAAACGCGGAGGATAAAAGGCGAGATCATGGGCCGCATGCCCGGGTTCGACCTTTATTCCCGCAAGAGCGGCGGGGTGATCACATATTTCATAGCTAACAGGAAATATTTCGCCCGCAGGGGATTATACGGTTCGAGTAAGGGGGACTACAGGGACAACGGCCTCCGGTTCGGCTTTTTCGCAAGAGCCGTTCTCGCCGCGCTCAAGGCCGTCAACTTCAAACCTGATGTCATACACTGCAACGACTGGCAAACGGCGCTCATACCGTTCTATCTCATGTTCGGTTTGAGAGAGGACGATCTTTTCAGGGACGCGGGCACGCTTTTCACCATCCACAACATGGCCTACCAGGGGGTCTTCAGTAAGAAAATAATGAAGAAGCTGGGCATTCCCGAAAGGCTCTTTAACATGAACGACCTGGAGTTCTACGGAAAGGTCAATTTCATGAAATCCGGGATACTTTATTCCGATGCCGTGAGCACGGTGAGCCACAAGTACGCGGAGGAGATAATGACCCCGGAATACGGCTGCGGCCTGGACGGACTTTTGAGGACCAGAAAAGACGTGCTTTACGGGATACCTAACGGCGTCGATTATTCGGTCTGGAGCCCGAAAGCCGACCGGTTCATCAGCGACAATTACGACGCGGGAAGCGTCGATAAAAAGCTAGATTGCAAGAGAGACCTTCTCGATCATGTCCAGCTGAAAGTCCCGCTTGACAAGCCGCTTCTGGGCTGTGTGACGCGCCTGGCGGAGCAAAAGGGCATGGACCTTTTAGCCGGCATCGTGGAAAAAATAGTGCAAACGGGCGCGGGAATGGTGGTCCTGGGCAGGGGCAGCCGGTACTATAACAACCTTTTTCACGGCCTGGCCAGGAAGTATCCTCAGAACGTGTATGCCTGCAGTGATTTCAACGACGAGCTCGCGCATAAGATAGAGGCGGGGTGCGATATTTTCGTGATGCCGTCGCGTTATGAGCCCTGCGGGCTCAACCACATGTACAGCATAAAATACGGTACAATACCCGTGGTAAGAGCGACCGGCGGACTGGACGACGTGATAATCGACTTTGACGAGGACCGGGACCATGGTAACGGTTTCAAGTTCGGTCCCGCGGAAGGGGAAGCCCTTTTAAAGGCCATTAAAAGGGCCGTTGACGTCTATGGCGACAAAGGCCTTTGGAGAAAGCTCATGGTCCAGGCCATGGGATATGATTTTTCGTGGGCGCGTTCAGCCAAACAATACCTCCAACTATACAAAAAAATAATGGAAGAGAGAACAAGTGAAAGCTGACCTGGCGATAGCGCTGCATTTTCACCAGCCGGTAGGCAACTTCGACCATATCATCGAACGGGCCTGCGACAAGTGCTATATCCCTTTTCTCGGGACGCTTAAGGAATACCCCGACATAAAGATGACCTTCCACTTTACCGGTTGTCTGCTGGAATGGGTGGAGAGAAAAAGACCCGAGCTGATCGCGGCCATACGCTCGATGGCCGGGAGCGGCCAGGTGGAGATCATGAGCGGGGGGTTCTATGAGCCGATACTCCCTTCGATCCCTCCGGAGGACAGGATCTCGCAGATATCCATGCTGACGAGATATGTGAAGGAGAACTTCGGGTATGGACCGAAAGGGGCCTGGATCGCGGAAAGGGTGTGGGAACCGCAATTGCCTTCGGTCCTTCATGATGCGGGCATAAAATACATCATACTGGATGACACCCATTTTCTTTGTTCCGGTATTACCAAAGACGCGACGTACGGTTATTATATTACCGAGGATAACGCGAAACCCATCGCTGTTTTCCCGTCCGACAAGGTCCTAAGATATTATATTCCCTTCAAAATGCCGGCCGAGAGCATGGATTACATGCGCCGTACTTTTCATGAGAAAGGAGGAGCGACCTTTATATACGGCGATGACGGCGAGAAGTTCGGCGAGTGGCCGGGCACCCACAAGTGGGTCTTCCAGGAGAAGTGGCTCGAGAAGTTCTTTGACGAGATCATGGCCAACCGCGGGTGGCTGAGCACGCTGACGCTTTCGGAATGCCTGGAAGAGAACGATCCGCTCGGGCGCGTGTACCTTCCCACTACTTCCTATGAAGAGATGCTTGAATGGTCAGGCGGTTTCTGGCGTAATTTTTTCGCCAGGTATCCTGAATCCAACCACATGAATAAGAAGATGATCCATGTCAGCAGAAAGATGGAAGCGCTGCGCAAAAAAAAGAAAAAAGGCCCACGGCTTGCCGAGGCGGAAAAAGATCTCTTCCGCGGGCAGTGCAACTGCGCCTACTGGCACGGTATCTTCGGGGGGCTGTACCTCTTTCACCTGAGGAGGGCGATCTACCGCCACCTGATAAAGAGCGAGGCGGCGATGGACGGTCTTCTTTACGGGGGACGCCGGTTTTGCAGGACGACCGTGCTTGATCTTGATGCCGACGGGCACGACGAAGTGATAATGGAGAACAGGGAACTGGCCCTTTATCTGGCTCCGGCGGAGGGAGGCGCGCTGAAGGAACTCGATTCAAAAAAGGCCTGCCATAACTTTATCAATACCCTTGCCCGGAGGGAGGAGCCCTACCACAAGAAAATACTCGGAAAGGCCGGCCAAGTAGAAGGCTCGGCCGGCGGGGTCAGGACGATACATGACGATATACAGGTGTTTGACGAGACACTGAAGGAAAACCTCGTCTATGACAGGTACGGGCGTTACGGTCTTATCGATCATTTCCTGGACGCGGGCGCCACGATCGAAACCTTTTCGCGGTGTGATCATAACGAGGCGGGAGATTTTGTCCGGGGGAATTATGCGTTTGAGGTGAAAAAATCCAGGAAAGGCAAAATATTGACCCTGAACAGAGAAGGACTGGTGGGACCCTACCCCGTAGAGCTCGTAAAGGAAGTGACCCTCCCGGTGGCGGGTTCTTCATTCCTTGTGAAATACGTCATTTTCAATAAAAGTGAAAAAGAACTCGACCTCGTGTTCGGGCCGGAGTTCAACATCACGATGCCGGATTCCGATTCAGAAAGGTACACCCTTTGCGTAGATGACAGGGAAGAAGGCAGCCGTCTTACCGCCCGTGTCGCGTATAACGATGTCGGCAAGGTGGTTATCCGGGACGCCCAGGGTGAACTCTCTTTTGAACTTAAACCCAGCCGGAGGTGCCGGTTATGGCATTTTCCGGTAAGGACGGTCTCCCAGTCGGAGAAGGCATATGAGTTGAATTACCAGGGATCGTCCATCTTTCCGCACCTCGGGATCCGGCTTGGCCCGGGAGCCAGGGACGGGTTCGATCTCGGGGTTAATATTTTACCCCATTAGTATATAAGATTTATATTGACGGTTAAAGCCCGGAGAGTTAAAATCTAATACGCGATAAGTTTAATAGGCGCACGCCCTTGACATATTTTTTTCAACTGAAAGAGGCCTGGATGGAAAAACCGCATGCTTCAGCCGATCATTCAACGATCCGCGACATCCCGCACGGTTATGGTGATAACAGGATAGTATTGATGGCGCGAGACCCCTGGACGCTTTTTTCTTACTGGGAAGTAGCAAAAAAAGTCGAAGATGAAGTAAAGCGGAAGATAAACGAGAACGGCGAGACACCGGACAAAAGCCTCCTCCGCGTGTACGATGTGACCGGCTGCGCTTCGGATGCAGAGTACGAAGTCCTCTTCGACTTCGAACTGAGGGACTGGGCCAACAACTGGTATATACATGCCGGCCGGCCCGGTAGAGAATGGATGGCCGATATAGGGATATTGTCGTCTTCCGGCAGGTTTTACACGCTCGCCAGGTCCAACGTTGTCAAGAGTCCCGTTTACGGCATGTCCGGGGAATACGACGAAGAGTGGATGTGCCCCGAAGACCTCTACTATAAAATGTTCGCTTTCGATGTGGGGAAAAGCTCCATGGAGATGAAGGAGATACTGAACCGCCATCTCAGGGGCTGGTTCTTTTCCGGAGGGATATCCTCGGGCATGTTCGGCAGCGGAGAACTTTTCACGCATAAAAGGTGAACATGGCAAAAGGATATCTGTCTTTAGTGCTCCATTCCCACCTACCGTTCATAAGGCATCCGGAACACGATACCTTCCTGGAGGAGAACTGGCTTTTCGAGGCCGTCACCGATACTTATATCCCCCTCATAGAGGTCTTTGACCGGCTTCTGGGTTCCGGCGTGGATTTTCGCGTAACCGTCTCGTTAAGTCCCACGCTCATATCCATGCTGAGGGACGACCTGCTGGCCTCGCGCTATATCAAGCACCTGGATAAGCTCATCACACTCGCCGATCTGGAGATCGAAAGGACCAAACACGACGAAAGGATAAACCGGCTTTCCAGGATGTACCGCGACAGGTTCACCCGCGCCCGCCACGTTTTCTGCGACAGGTACGGGAAAGACCTGGTCGGGGCTTTCAGGAAGTTCCAGGACATGGGCAAGGTGGAGGTCATCACCTGCTGCGCCACGCACGGGTATCTGCCTCTCATGGACCTTTACAGGTCCGCCGTGAACGCTCAGGTCAAGGTGGCGGTCGACGTTTACAAGGACGCGTTCGGTTCCATACCTAAAGGAATATGGCTTCCCGAATGCGGGTACCACCCGGGCCATGACGAGATATTGAAGAAGCACGGCATAAGGTATTTTTTCGTGGAAAGCCACGGGGTCATGTTCGGCTCCCCCAGGCCGAGGTACGGGGTGCACAGCCCGTACCTGTGCAAGTCGGGGGTCGCTGTTTTCGGCAGGGATATCGAGAGCTCAAAAGCGGTGTGGAGCGCCAAGGAAGGATACCCCGGCGACTACAATTACAGGGAGTATTACCGGGACATCGGCTTCGACCTGGAATATGATTACGTAAAACCCTACATAAACGGCTGCGGGACCCGTATCAACACAGGGATAAAGTACCACAAGATAACCGGCCGGTCGGAACACAAAGATGTCTATGACCGGCCCGCCGCTCTCGAGACGGCGGCATCCCACGCAGGGAATTTCATGTTCAACAGGGAAAAGCAGGTGGAGCATCTTTGCGGCATGATGGATACCCGCGCACCCGTTATAGTTGCCCCTTACGATGCCGAGCTTTTCGGCCACTGGTGGTTCGAGGGGCCGGAGTGGCTGGAATTCCTGCTGAAGAAGATGCATTACGACCAGGACATAATAAAGACCATAACTCCCAGCGAGTACCTTTCCATGTATGACAGGTTCCCCGTGATGACCCCGGCCGCCTCCAGCTGGGGATGGAAAGGTTACAGCGAGGTCTGGCTTGACGGTTCGAATGATTGGATATACAGGCATCTTCACAAAATGTCGGAGCTCATGGAAAAAGCTGCAAGAGATCATACGGATCCCAGCGATCTTGAAAGGAGGGCCCTCAACCAGATGGCGAGGGAGCTCCTTCTGGCACAGTCCAGCGATTGGGCCTTTATAATGAAGACGGGCACGTTCACCGATTACGCCGTGAAAAGGACAAGGGAGCACATAATAAGGTTTCTCATGCTGCATGACCAGCTGAGAAGCGGCAGGATCGACGGTGAAATGCTGTCGGTCGCCGAGGGCAAATACAATCTGTTCAGGAATATTGATTACCGTGTTTACGCTGAAGTCTAAAAAAGGAGGAGTGTAAGAGATGATGGCAGTTGTGAGAAAAATAACCAAAAAAGCCGCGTCAAAGGACAAGAGTCCGGCCGCTAAAAAGACCAGAAAGAAACTGAGCTCCGACCAGATCCAGGAGCTCATAGCGAAAAAAGCTTACGAGATCTATGAAAAGCGCGGCGGCAGGCACGGCGATGACTGGTCCGACTGGTACGAGGCCGAGAAAGCCGTAATGCGCGGACAGAAGTAAGATAAACGAGTCCGACGGCAGATTCTCCATGGGGGCATACTGCCCCCATTTTATTAAGTGAGGTATAATGAAAGAAGTACTTTGTGTCATTCTGGGCGGAGGAAGGGGGACAAGGCTTTTCCCTCTTACCAAGGAAAGGTGCAAACCGGCGGTACCTCTTTTCGGCAAATACCGGTTGATAGACGTGCCTATCAGCAACTGCCTGCATTCCGGATTCAACCGCATATACATACTTACCCAGTTCCTTTCGGAATCGCTGAACAAGCACATCAGCCGCACTTACAAGATGGACCCTTTTACCAAAGGCTTTATAGAGATAATGACCGCCGAGCAGTCCATGGAGGATACGGACTGGTTCCAGGGCACGGCCGACGCGGTAAGACGCTGCCTTAAGCATTTTAACGATCCGACCATCAAGCACATTTTCGTCCTTTCCGGCGACCAGCTTTACAAGATGAACCTGATGGACATGTACCATTACCATCTTGATAAGGGAGCCGATGTCACGGTCGCGTGCAACCCGGTGCCTGCCGAAGAAGCGCACGGGTTCGGCGTAATGGGGATGGATAAAAGCTCAAAGATCACAAAATTCGTCGAAAAACCCGAAAACCTCAAGGCCATCAACGACATGGCCGTCAAGACCAGGGAAGGGAAGCGTTATCTCGGGTCCATGGGTATCTATCTTTTCAACAAGAAAGCCCTTATAGAACTCCTGACCAGGGACAAGAAGGTGGATTTCGGCAAGGAGATCATCCCGGACGCCATAGATTCCAAACCCGCTTATGCGTTCTGTTTTGAAGGGTACTGGAGGGACATAGGGACGATAAAGACCTTTTACGAGGAGAACCTTGCCCTTACGGATTCGTTCCCGCCCATAAATATGTTCGACGAAAAATGGCAGTTCTTTACGCGGCCCCGGTATCTCTCCCCGGCAAAGTTCGAGAATAGCTGCATAGATAAAAGCATCATAGCCGAAGGGGCGATAATCCTTTCCGCCAGGATAGTACATTCCATCGTGGGCCTCAGGATGAGGATAGACAGCGGCACGACGCTTGAGGATACCGTGGCGATGGGGTGTGATTATTACGAGACGGTCGACCAGCTCGAGGGAGATGCCACGGCGGGAGTGCCGCAGCTGGGGGTGGGCAAGAACTGTGTTATACGCAAGGCCATACTGGACAAGAACGTGAGAATAGGGGACAATGTCAAGATAGTCAACTCTAAAGGTGTTGGGGATTTCGACGGCCCCAATTATTATATCAGGGACGGTATCGTCATCATATACAAGAATTCGGTCATACCGTCGGGTACTGTTATCTGACGTCTGTCTTCTGACATCTGTCTTCTGACATCTGATAGATATGCCTGATACATTCGCCATAACCATAATTTTCATTATTGTCTGCACCGTAGTCGGCGCTTTCATAAAAGGCCGGACGAAAGACAGATGCCTGGACGATTTTTCCGGTTTCAGAGTTACCCTTGAAAGGGCCGACGGAAAAACGGTATGGGGGAAGCTCCGCGTTGAAAATTCCGGCCTGGAACTCATCTACGACAAGCCGTATTTTGACGAAAAGGATGGACATGCCGAGACCAGTTATATCCTTTACAAGAACGAATACGGCGATCTGAGACACATTGTCTGCTATCTTGACGAACTGGACCCAGCCAAGGCGGAGCTCCGCGCGAAAAGCCTCGAAAAGACGACGAACCCGGCGTGGCATTCGCGCCTTACGCGCAGGGTCCGCAATGTCTTCGGCACCGTCCGGGATTCTATCCTCGAAGTGTTCAACCTTTTCATGGGAAAGATGAAGTCAGCGGGGTCCGTCGGTAAACTGCTCCAGGGGCAGGACAAGTATATCGCCCAGATGCAGCAGCAGGCCTTTTCAGCGGTCGGGTCCGCTTATGAACCGATACTGGAAAGATATCTCGGAAAGAGGGTCATCATGGCGGTCGTCAGGGAAGGGAAAAAGAAGGAATACGAGGGCATACTGAAGGATTATACCACCGAGTTCATAGAACTGCTGGACATAAAGTATAAAGAAGGCGGTGAGCAGAAGGTCCGTGAAGCCGATATCCTGGTGCCCAGGGCCTTGGGGACGGTGCGGCACTCGGGCGTTTAGGTGTCAGAGCACAGAAGACAGAAGACAGAAGACAGAAGACAGAAGACAGAAGACAGAAGACAGAGGGACGTAGGTGCCAAGAGGATGTTAGATATTAGTTGTTAGTTTTTAGTTCTTGGTTTTTAGTCGTACAACTCATAACCAACAACTCACAACTCAACACTTGTTACTTTTTCCTTTTTCCTTGTTACTGTTCTCTGGTTACTGGAAACTGGTTACTCAATACCCAATACTCAATACTAAAAAAGGGAGCGAACTTTGAAGGTGCTGGGGATATGCGGCAGTCCGAGAAAAGGCGGCAATTCCGACACGCTTCTGGATAAAGCCCTGGAAGGTGCCGCCTCGGCCGGCGCCGACACGGAAAAACTTGTTCTTGATGAAATGGATATCTCGCCCGTCCGCGAGAAAGAATATGGTAATATCACGGACGAAGGACTATCGGTGGTTAATGACGACGCGAATGCCGTATTGCGGAAGATCGCAGGATGCGACGTCCTCATCATCGCGTCGCCGGTCTTCTTCGGGAGCGTCTCCACCCAGACAAAGATCATGATAGACAGGGCCCAGTGTTTATGGGTGGCAAAGAACGTCCATGGCAGGGAAGTGTTCCCGGCCAGGAGAAAAGGCGCTTTTATCTGCGTGGCGGGTTCGGACAGGGAGGATTTTTTCGAGAACGCCAGGTCTATCATCAAACATTTTTTCGCCGTTATTAACGCCGATTACGAAGGAGAGCTGTTCTGTGCCGGCGTTGATAAAAAAGCGGAAGTGTTGGAACGTCCCGAAACGCTCGAGAGTGCTTCCGAGCTGGGCAGGATCCTGGCGCGGACAACCGGTCGTTAAAAGAGCTGGATAATGCCATATGGATGTTATTCTCGGCATAGTAAAAGAATCATTTTTCCTGATGAACAAAATGTCCCCGTATCTTCTTTTCGGGTTCCTTTTCGCGGGGCTTCTTCACGTTTTCATCGATACCGCGACCATCGCGAGACATCTGGGCAAGAGCAACTTCCTTTCCGTCGTAAAAGCGTCACTTTTCGGCATCCCCTTGCCGCTTTGCTCCTGCGGCGTCATACCCGCCGCTTCTTCTCTTCGCAGGGAGGGGGCGAGTAAAGGGTCCATCGTATCGTTCCTTATCTCTACTCCCACGACCGGTGTAGATTCCATTCTTGCGACCTATTCCCTCCTGGGTGGGCTATTCGCGGTATACAGGGTGATAGCTTCTTTTATGGCCGGGGTATTTTCCGGAGTGCTTACCAATATCCTTGTCAGGGGAGAGCGGGAAGCTCCCGCGAAAGAAGAGAAGAGCTGCAGGCTTTGCGGGGAGAATGAACAGCACAGGCATTCCGTTCCATATAAGATAAAAGAGGTTTTCCGTTACGCATTTGGCGAACTCCTGAGCGACATAGGGAAATGGCTCCTCCTGGGCATCCTGATAGGGGGAGTGATCTCCTTTTTTATGCCGGATAAGTTCATCCACACGTATCTCGGGTCCGGCTGGAAAGCCATGTTCGTAATGCTCGTGATCGGTATCCCGATGTACGTGTGCGCGACCGGTTCGATACCCATAGCGGCGGCTCTCATGCTCAAAGGCATGAACCCGGGAGCCGCATTCGTGTTCCTCATGGCGGGCCCGGCGACCAACGCCATCGGGATTACCGTAATAGCCAAAGAGATAGGGAAAAAGGCGGTCGCGATATATCTTTTTTCCATAGCCGTAAGCAGCCTCGCCCTGGGAATGCTGCTGGACAAGGTATGGCATCTCCTGCATATAAAAGGGTTCGATCAAGCGCTGAAGCACGCTGAATTTTTGCCCGGCTGGATCGGATATGCCTGCACGTTTGCTTTGCTGTTGCTTATTGGTTATAATTTCTTTCATGGCATGAAGAACAAGGTGAGGAAGGAAAACCGGAGGGCCGCCGATGAAGGTCTTGATCATCGTGGACATGCTTAAAGATTTCATGGAAAAAGGCGGTACGCTTTATTGCGGTGATAAGGGCAGGGATATCATACCTTTTATCAAGAGCAAGATAGGCGAGTGCCGGACCTCGCCGGATTGCAGGGTTATTTATATCTGTGACGCGCACGATCCCGACGACAAGGAATTCAACATGTATGAAGCCCATGCCGTTAAAGGGTCGGAAGGCTCCAGGATCATAGACGAGCTCGAGCCGGAAGCATCCGACATCATTATCGAGAAGAAGACCCTGAGGCCTTTTTACGGTACCGATCTTGGCAAAGTTCTGAAAGAGCTGGGTCCGGAAGAAGTGATGGTCACCGGTGTGTGCACTTCCATATGTATCATGGAAGTGGTCGGCGGGTTGAGGGTGAGGGGATATAATACCGTGGTCTACAGGGATGGCGTGGCGGATTTTGATCCACAGGCCCACGAGCCGGCCCTGAAGAGGATGGAAAAGACGTTCAAAGCGAGAGTTTTATGACAAGGGAACTTGAGCCGAGGAATACGGGACGGTGAGTCAGGTGTCTGGTTTTGACACTCTGACACTAGTGAGCGCGGCGAACGATGACGCTCTGACACTTTAAGGAGGGCATACTTTGGCGAGGTGGCAATACGGGAAGAGGCTGAAACCCTCGGTTTTCGATATACCCGTCAAGAAGATAAAAAGCGGTTGGTACAGCGATAAATATTTCGTCCGGACCAAAAAAATACTGGAAAAGGACAATAACCACACCCGTGTTCTTATGCAGGTATTCTGCAGGAAGAACGCCGTGGTGTGCGGTATTGACGAGGCGATAGCCATACTCAAATTGTGCGCTGATAGGCCCGAGGAACTGAAAATAAAGGCCCTTTTTGACGGTGACGAGGTCAAGGCCGGCGATACGGTGATGACCATAGAAGGGGATTACAGCACTTTCGCCCATCTTGAAACGGTATACCTGGGCGTGATAGCCAGGCCCACGGCCGTGGCTACCGCCGTTAAAAAGGTGGTAAAGGCCGCCCGCGACAAAAAGGTGCTTTTCTTTCCCGCCAGGTTCGACCATTACAGGGTCCAGGCGACCGACGGCTATGCCGCTTTCATATCGGGAGCTCTCGGCGTTTCGACAGATGCCCAGGGCCTGTGGTGGGGCGAGCAGGGGCTGGGTACGGTCCCGCACGGCCTTATAGCCGCCTATAAAGGGGATACGGTCAAAGCCGCGAAGGCGTTCGACAAGTACATGCCGGCAGACATACAGCGCGTCGTCCTTGTGGATTTCCAGAACGATTGTATAGGCACTTCTCTGGAAGTAGCCGAAGCCCTCGGTGAGCGGTTGTGGGGCGTGCGCTTTGATACCGCCGAGGACGTGAGAGATATCTCCGTTAGAGGCAGGGGGAAGGATTCCTACGGCGTTTGCCCGGAACTCGTGTTCAAGGCCAGGAAGGCCCTTGACAAGCGCGGTTTCGGCCATGTGCGGATAGTGGTCTCGAGCGGTTTCAATGAAGAGAAGATAAAGAAGTTCATACGCCTTAAAGTGCCGTTCGACGCCGTTGGCGTGGGGTCGGCGCTTCTCAGGGAGAAGGTGGACTTCACGGCCGATATCGTCAAGGTTAGCGGGAAGCCATGTGTGAAGATCGGACGCAAGTATAACCCGAACTTGCGGTTGAAACCGGTTAGGTTCAAGGACACTGTTGCCAAGTACCGTGACGAGAAGAAGATCTCTCCCGCCCGCCCCCGCAAGCGATAATCTGTACGAGCCATGTTGTCAATCCCACTTTCTTATGTTACAATACCAACCTAAATTATAATCATTCCCTTATCGATACTTGTATCCACAAAAGCGGAGGCGGAAAATGAGCGGGGTATTCGGAGCTATTTCCAGCGGTAATTGTTCAGAGGTACTTCTTTACGGGATAGATTATCATTCGCATCTCGGCACCGAATACGGCGGAATGGCCGTGCTTGGCGAGACCTTCCAGCGCCAGATCCATAATATCAGCCAGAGCCAGTTCAAGTCAAAGTTCTATGAGGACTGCCAGAAAATGGTCGGCAAAAAAGGTATAGGGGTCATAAGCGACAGCAACGAACAGCCCATGTACCTCAATTCGAAGTTCGGGCCGTTCTGTATAGTCACCAGCGGTCTTATCGAGAACACGGATGAACTGGCGAAGGGGCTTATGGAGGAGGGTGTGTCCTTCAGCGAGATGGGCGGCGGCAGGGTCAACACGACGGAACTCATAGCTAAATTGATAAGCCGGGGTAAGGACCTCGTTGACGGTATTGAATATATGTTCAACGAGATAGAAGGGTCCTGCTCGCTTCTGATACTGAACGAGGACGGGGTCTACGCCGCCAGGGACCGCCTCGGTTATACGCCTCTTGTTATCGGCAAGCGCGATGACGCTTGGGCCGTCGCCTCCGAAACGAGCGCCTTTCCGAATAACCGGTTCGAGGCGGTCAAATACCTGGACCCGGGCGAGATAGTGCTTCTTAATGAACAGGGAATGGCTCAGAGAGTGCCGGGTAAGGAGAAAAACCAGATATGCGCTTTTTTATGGATATATACCGGTTTCCCGGCGTCCAGCTATGAGGGTATTAACGTAGAGACGGTGAGAGAGAGGAGCGGCCGTTACCTGGCCAGGCGTGACAAGGATATAGAGGTCGATGTGGTTTCCGGAGTGCCGGATTCGGGGCTCGCGCACGGGCTCGGTTATGCCATGGAGTCGGGTAAGCCTTTCAGGCGCCCACTGGTGAAATATACGCCCGGTTACGGGAGAAGTTACACACCGCCGTCGCAAAAGACACGCGACCTGATAGCCACGATGAAGCTCATACCCATCGAGGATATAATAAGGGACAACAGGATAGTCGTTTGCGAGGACTCTATCGTAAGGGGTACCCAGCTGAAGAACTTCACGGTGAAAAAGCTGTGGGATCGCGGCGCGAAAGAGATACACGTCAGGCCCGCCTGTCCGCCGCTCATGTTCCCGTGCAAGTTCTGCCTGTCCACCAGGAGCATACACGAGCTTGCCGCCCGCAAGGCGATAAAGGCGCTGGAAGGGCATGACCTTGAGGACGTTTCCGAGTATATAGACCACACGTCCGAAAAGTACAAGAAGATGGTGGATTGGATAACCGAAGATCTAGATGTCACTACGTTACGATACCAGACGATCGAGGATATGGTGGACGCCGTGGGCCTTCCCCGGGAAAAATTGTGCCTTTATTGCTGGAACGGCGAATGTCCCGGTGCCGGGAAAACCTGTAAAAAAGAACAGGTCGCCGAAAAGGTGGCCGGAGCAAAATAAGACCGGAAAAGAATTGAGATATTTTATGCGTTCCATGAGAACGGGAAAGTATTTAGCGCCGCTTTTCCTTCTGGCTATCCTTATCTTTCCTTTCCATGAAATTTCCCATTCACAGGACAACGATTCCCGGGAGACGCTTGAAAAGAAAGGCCCTCCGGGTATCGTGTTCCTCTACGACGGACCCGACCGTTTCTATGAAGAAAGCATAGATCTTATAAAAAAGGAGCTGGTGGGGCTGCGCGGGGGTAAGGCCCCGGTACGTTTCATGGGCACGGAGCATGGTGACTGGGACCCCGATATCATTAAACAAAAACTTGAGGCCCTTCTTGCGGACGATGATGTGGATGTCATTATCGGCGCCGGTTATTTTACGGGCATAATAGCCTCCAGGATGGAACTTCCCAAGCCCGTTATCATAGCGGACTTCTTCGATATCCAGATAATGAGCGTGCCTTATAAAGATGAGACCTCGGGGAAGAGTAATTTCACTTACCTGGCGACCCCGCATCTTGTCAGGGACCAGATAGACGCGTTCAGGAGAATAAAACCCTTCCAAAAAGTGCATATATTCATAGACAGTGTCTTCCTGGCCGAGGCCAAAAAGATAGTCCGGGAGATCAAAGCCCATGATTTCGAGATAGAATTCATCGGGTACAGGGAGAACCTGTCCGGTGCGCTCGCGGCAATAGAGGACATGGAGATCGAAGCGGTGTATCTTGTGCCGTCCTCTTTTTTGCCGGAAGAAGATTACGATAATCTTATTGACGCGCTGAACGAAAGGAAGATACCCACTTTTTCCGCCATGGGGTATGTCGATGTAGAGAAGGGCGTGCTGGCGGGCCTCATGCCGAAAATACTCACAAAATTCGCCAGACGTGTAGCTATAAACACCGACAGGGTCCTTAAGGGAGAGAACGCCGGGGATATAAATGTCATGTTCGTGATCGAGAACAGGTTCATCGTCAATGCGCGCACTGCCAGGGAAATAGACATATCCCTGCCTTTCGACGTTTTACTTAGTGCCGAGATCCTTTATGCGCATGAGGGCTGGGGAGAGGAGCTCTCTATCTATGAAGCGGTCGATGAAGCCACCAGCAACTACCTTCTTTTCAGGATCAGGGACGAGGAGATAGAGCAGGCCAGGCAGGAGCATTATATCCAGTGGTCACAGTACCTACCGACGGTAAAATACTCGCTTCTTTATGATATATATGATACCGAGACAGCCAAGCTTTCCCTGGGACTCACCCCCAAACGGTATCTTAAGAACAGGTTCTCCTTAAGCCAGCTCATATTCAGCGATCCCGTTTTTACCGAGATAATAAACAGCAAGCGGGAGGTTGATATAACAAAACTGCAGAAGGAATCATCCACGCTTGACATAACGGACGAGACGACGTTGGCATATCTGGAGTACCTCAGGACAAAGGCCCTTCTCAAAGTGGAGACCGAGAATCTCGAGGCGAACAGGCACCACCTCAGTATGGCGAAGAAAAGATATGATATAGGCGTGGCAGGAAGGGAAGAGCAGCTGCGATGGGGGTCGGAAGTAGCCCAGTCCCAATCTGATGTGTTAAAGGCGCACTCGAACGTCCAGCAGGCCAGGATCACGCTCAACGAGCTCATGAACCGTCCGCAGGAAACACCCTTCACGGAACAGGACGTGGGGCTGGAGACCCTGGGATATTATCTTGGTGCCGGGTACCTTGACCGCTTCGTCAAGAACAGGGAGACGCTCCTTGTATTCCTGGATTACATGGTCCAGAAGGCCTTCGAGAACTCACCGGAGCTAAGGGCGCTCGATATAGCCATCCGGCAGCAGAAGCTCGTCAAGGACACGGCGATGAGGAAATTCTTTCTTCCGGAAGCGGGCCTTGACGGGTATATAGACCATAGGCTCGGGAAAAAACATTACGGGCCCATCCCCGAGAACGACCACGATGACTGGTACGTGCAGATGAAGCTCTCTTACCCGATATTCGAGGGCGGCTCCAGGGCCTTCGACTACGAGAAGCAAAAGTCGGAACTGGACCGGCTCACCTTTAAAAAACAGCTGCAACAGAACCAGGTCGAGCTCGATGTGAGAAGGACGACTTACAGGATGGGGCATTCTTATCCGAACATAGATCTTTCAAGGACAGCGATGGAGAACGCATCGGAAAATTACGGTATAGTACAGACAAAATACGCGAAAGGCACGGCTTCGATAACGGACCTCATAGACGCGCAGAAGGACAAGTTCGCCCGCGAGGGGGACGCCGTAATAGCCGTTTATGATCTTCTGGCCGACGTTTATAATTTCGACAGGGCGGTCTCGAAATACTATTCACTTGCTTCCGAAGAAGAACAGAAAAAATGGCTGGAAGAGCTTAAGGAATATCTGGTCGCGGAAGGCATAGAGACAAGATAAAAGGAGTGATTCATGAAATTCATCATAGCGGCAGTTCTCATATTGACCATGTCGATCACCGGGTGCGGAAGAAAGAAAAAGTTCGAAGAACCGGCCAGGCCCATAAAATACATGACGGTGGAAAAAGGTGATACCGTCCGCAAAAAGGTCTATAACGGTGTGTCGAAGAACATTACCGAGTCACAGATATCTTTCCGGGTGAGCGGTATGATACAAGAGCTGCCCATAAAAGTGGGCCAGGCCGTCAAAAAGGACGAAATGCTCGCCCGGCTTGACCAGACGGATTTTCAGACAAAGGTCAACGAAATGCGGGCTACATATGTTAACGCCGAGGCCGATCTCAAGAGATACCGCTTGCTGTATGAGGAGGAAAGCGCGACCAAACAGGAGCTGGACCAGGCCCAGGCCAATTACGACGTGGCGAAGTCCCAGCTGGAGCTTGCCGAACAGGAGCTCTCATATACCGTTCTCAAAGCGCCCAGTGACGGCCTGATAGTCAGCAAACCCGTGGAAGTACATGAGAACGTTTCGGTCGGGCAGACCATATGCGAGCTCGAGACGGGTAAAGAGCTCGAGGTCAAGGTGGGCCTGCCTGAGAACCTGATAGGCAGGGTCAGCAAGGGCGAGGAGACGGTGGCGCGTTTCGGGTCGGTGAAAGACAAAGAATACCGGGCCGTGGTGACAGAAGTGGGCGTGAGAGTGGACGAAAAAACGGCGACTTTCCCGGTGACGGTGGAGATCGTCGGGCAGCATGACGAACTGCGCGCCGGCATGGTAGCCGACGTCGAGTTCACTTTCCGGCCGCCGAAAGACGCCTCAAAGACCATAAAGGTCCCGACGCAGGCCGTGCTGGAAGACCCGTCGGGGAAGCGTTTTGTTTGGGTGTATAACGGTGAGAGCGGCACGGTAACGAAGAGAGAGGTTCGGGTCGCCGGCGTTACGCAGGAGGGCACCGAAATAGTGTCCGGTCTTGAGCCCGGCGAGATCATCGCCACTGCCGGGGCTCATTATCTCCGCGACGGCCAGAAAGTAAAGCTTTTGAAATAGACATGAACATAACTAACGTATTTATAAAGAACGACAGGGTGACGTTCGTGCTGCTTTTCCTGATCATACTTGGGGGGATACAGGCATATACCAATTTCCCGCGGGATGAGGATCCCGAGATAAGCATTCCCACGGCCCTTGTCATGACATATAATCCCGGCATGTCACCCGTGGACGTGGAGCTTTTGATCTCTGATAAGATCGAAAAGAAGATCCAGGAACTGCCGGAGCTTGATTATGTGCAGTCCGAGAACAGGACAGGGGTCTCGATAATCACCGTGGAGATAAAAGATCAGTACAAGGATCTACCGCCGATATGGCAGCGGCTCAGGAACAAGGTGGAAAATGCCGAAGGAGAACTTCCGGAAGGAACGACCAAACCTTTTGTGTGGGACGATTTCGGCGACGTTTTCGGGATAGTGCTGGCAGTGACAGGGGAAGGTTTCACTTACAGGGAGATAGAGGATGTCACCGACGACCTGAAAAAGGAGATAAACCTGCTCCCGGGTGTGTCCAAGGTGGAGCTGTACGGTGTACAGGAAGAGCGCGTTTTCATAGAGGTCTCGAACGCGCGGCTCGGGGCGTTCGGCATGAGCCCGACGGAGCTTATGCAGCTTTTGGCCGATGAGAATATAGTCCTCCCCGGCGGACAGGTGTTCGTGGGGCCCGAGAAGATAATCATAGAGCCCAGCGGGAACTACGAGAACGTGGACGATATCCGTATGACGGTCGTATCGAAACCCGGCGATATCGAAGTCGTATATCTCAAGGATATGGCCCAGATCAAAAGGGAGTATATCGATCCACCCCGTGTTATGACGAGACAGGACGGTGTGAGGTGTATCGTGGTGGCTGTTAGCATGGCCAAGGGCGGCAATATCGTCGAGTTGGGTGATACGGTCAATAATTTTCTCGGCAAGTATGAGCCAAAACTTCCCGTGGGCATGAATATCGATTTTGTGGAATTCCAGCCTACGAAGGTCATAAAAGCGACCAACGATTTCATGCTGAACCTTCTCCAGGCAATACTTATAGTCAGCATCGTGATGATACTGTCGCTGGGGCTCAGGACCGGCGCGATAGTGGCCACCCTGATACCCATGAGCATACTGGCAACGTTCGTTTTCATGTCTTTCTTCAATATCGAACTGCAAAGAGTCTCCATCGCCAGCTTAATAATCGCGTTGGGACTTATGGTAGATTGCGGTATAGTGATGAGTGAGAACATAATGGTGCTTTTGAGCAAGGGGGTGAATCGACTGGAAGCGTGTGTCAAGACAGGTAAAGAGCTTCTTGTTCCGCTTCTTACATCTACGCTTACTACCTGCGCCGCTTTTCTTCCCATAGCGTTGGCCAAGGCGAGAGTGGGAGAGTACTGTCTTTCGCTTTTCCAGGTGGTTTCGATCTCGCTTTTGTGCTCATGGTTCCTGGGCCTTACCATGATACCGCTTCTCTGCTTCCATTTCCTGAGGTTCGACCGCCCCGAAAAAGCTATTTTTTCGAACCGCAACTTTCGTTTGGGCATGATAAGCCTTCTTTATGTCGTGTGCATCTTTTTTGCGAAACTGCCTATTCTGCTTCTGGTGGTTATCCTGCCGTTCCTTGTTAAGAAATACATCTTTGACAAAAAAAGCAAAGACGCTGCGGAAAAAAAGCCCGAAAAAGAGCACGGGTCACCGTTCTACAAAAAATATCTGGATTTCCTGACGTACGTCCTTACTCACAGGAAAAGATGTCTCCTGGGGCTTCTGGTGGTCTTTATAATATCCCTCTGGGCCTTCGGTTTCGTGAAAAAGATATTTTTCCCGCCTTCCGACAGGCCGCAGTACATGGTGGATTTCGAACTGCCTGAAGGTACGAGTATATATACCACCTCGCGCGAACTTAAAAAATTCGAAAAGTTCCTCTCGGAACAAGAGGAGATAACAAGTTATACTTCTTATATCGGGGAAGGAGGCCCGCGTTTTTATCTTTCCTACGGTCCGAAACAATCGAGAGAGAATTATGCCTTTGTCCTGGTCAACTGCGGGTCGTTCTATGACGTAGAACCGCTGATCATAAGGACACGCGAATTCCTTTCAGAGAACGTGCCGTACGCCAGGCCCAAGGTGAAGCCCCTGGACAGCGGCGTGCCTGTCGATGAACCCATAGAGGTAAGGATATCCGGCGACGATATTGACACTCTCTATACCCTCGCGGACCAGGTAAAAAAAGAACTGGGTGATATAGCGGGAGCCTATAACATCAGGGATGACTGGGGCACTAAGACAAAAAAGATAGTGGTAGACATAAACCAGGCGAAGGCCAAGAGGGTGGGCCTTTCGAGCCGTGATGTCGCTGATTCCCTCAAGATGCTCCTTGACGAGCAGGAAGCCACGCTGTACAGGGAAGAGGACAAGAACATCCCGGTGACCCTCAGGGCGGAAGGCGCTTCGCGCAAGGACGTAGGGAAGGTCGAGAGCCTTAACGTGTACTCTTCGGTGAACGAACAGTCGATCCCCCTGTCGCAGATAGCCGAAGACAGGATCGAGTGGGAGAACTCGCAGATCTACAGGAGGAACAGGTGGAGGACCATGAAGGTCTTAAGCCAGGTGGAACCGGGTTACGTGGCCACGGATGTACTGAAAGTGTTGGAGCCAAAGATGAAAAAGATATCCCGCAAATGGCCTCCCGGGTACAAGTACAAGTTCGGCGGCGAGAAAGAAGAAAGCGACAAGGCGCAGAACTCGATAGCCGAGCAGTTCCCCATCGCTGTTTTCATAATAGTCATGCTTATGATAGTCCAGTTCAACTCCCTGAGGCGCATGACGATCATCATATTGACCATACCCATGGCCATAATAGGCGTTACCGTCGGGCTTCTTGTCACGGACCTTCCGTTCGGGTTCATGGCGCTTTTGGGTTACATAAGTTTGGCCGGCATAGTGATAAATAACGCCATAGTCCTCATCGACCGCATCGAGCTGAATATACAGGAAGGGAACACGCCGCAGAGGTCTGTCATACTGGCGGCCCTTTCGCGCACAAGGCCGATAGTATTGACGTCCGTAACCACCGTGGGCGGGCTTATACCCCTCGCTCTCGGCGGCGGCGAATTCTGGGCGCCCATGGCGGTAACGATAATGGCGGGGCTGATCTTTTCGACGGTCCTTACGCTCGGTTTCGTGCCGATGCTGTATTCGATGTTCTTCAAGATAAATTACGAAGAAAAGGATTTCGCGATATGAGAGAGAAACTGATCTCGAATTTCATTAAAAATAAGTTCAGTCATCTTCTGGCGGTGATTATTATACTTTTTCTCATTGCCCCGTTCCTTCCGGAAAGGGACGTAGGCCTGCCGATCGTTTCTTTTGTGTTCCTGGGCATGATACTCGTCACTTTAAGGGCTTTATCCCTGACCAGGAGGGCCTTGCGCTGGTCGATGAGCATTGCCGCCGCGGCATTCCTGGTAGATGTCATCGGCACGTTCGATACCCATCCCATTCTTGATGAGTCTTTTTATGTCGTAAGTACTGCGGTCTATTCGGCATTTTTGGCCCTGGCCATTGTCCTGATAATAAAAAAGCTGTTCACCGAGCGGAAAGTGACGGGCGATACCATCAAGGGGGCGATAAGTATATATTTTCTGATCGGCATGCTTTTCGCGCTTCTTTACATAGCGGTGGACCATATTGACGGCGCGGCTTTTTATTTTACGGGGCCGGAAAAGGATATAAGCCTTTTTTATTTCAGTTTCGTGACGATGACCACGCTCGGTTACGGTGATATCATACCCGCGGATAAATTCGCCAAGAACCTTGCCGCGCTGCAGGCGGTGGTCGGGCAGATGTACATAGCCATTCTCGTAGCGCGGCTTGTGGGGCTTTATACAGCCGGCAGGACCAGGGAGCGCATGGAGGAGAAGGCAGAATAACAGGAGAGAGCATGGCGAGAGAAGGAAAAGGCGAAATAATAAGAAGGATACTTGTCACCGACGACGATCCGGCGGTGCTTTCCACGCTGAACGAAATATTGACAAGAGAAGGATACAGCGTGATCACGGCTTCCAACGGCGAAGAATGTCTTGTCATGGCCAAAGTCGAAAGCCCGGATCTTATAGTCCTGGATATTGTGATGCCCGGGATGGACGGCAAGGAAGTAAAAACGAAGCTGAACGAGGACACCTCTACGGCCAGTATACCTGTTGTTTTCCTCACAGGCAAAGGCGCAACAGCCGACAAGGTCGAAGGGTTCAACCTCGGTATAGACGATTATATCACAAAGCCTTTCGAGCTTGACGAGCTCCTGGCGCGTGTCAGGGGAGCCCTCACCAGGAGGGGTTTCTATGAGCGCATCTCCATGACGGACGCTCTTACAGGGCTGTATAACAGGCATTATTTCGACAAGCAGTTCGAGCTTTTTTTCAATATAGCTAAAAGGTACCAGCAGATGTTCTCTCTTGTCATAGTCGATATAGACAATTTCAAGGAGATAAACGATACATACAGCCACACGGTAGGGGATTTCGTCCTAAGGAAACTCTCTTCGGTGATGACCGATACGTTAAGAAAGTCGGATATAGTTACCAGGTATGGGGGGGATGAATTCGCGATAATCCTGCCGGGGAGCGACAGGGAGCAGGCGAAGAAGGCCATGGGAAGGGTCTCGGACAAGATCAACAGCGAGGTGTATATATTCGGCGATAAGAACGACAAACTTGACGTCTCGATAAGCATAGGTGTCGCCGCCTACAGCGAGGACATGGGAAGCGCGAAACAGCTTTTCGAGATAGCGGATGCCGATATGTACAGGGTGAAGAAAGCGTCCAGAGAAAAGGAATAAACCGAAAAAATGACCATGGATAACGTGATAATACGGAAATACAGGGAAGAAGACCGTCCCAAGGTCAGGGAGATATGTTATGAGAGTGTTTTCCTGGGAGAACCCGTCGAGGCTTTTTTCGACGACAAGGAGATACTTGCGGACATAATGACTTTATACTACACGGATCACGAGCCGGGATCGATGTTCGTGGCCGAGGACAGCGGCAGGATTGTGGGGTACCTGGCGGGGTGTCCCGATTCGCGAAAGTGCAGGGAAATAGGTCGCACGAGCATAATACCCGGGGTCCTCCGCAAGGTCCTGATCCGGGGTATCATCTTTAAGCCGAAAACGGCGAAACTCCTTTTTCACAGCTGTATAGGCCTGATAAAGGGAGAGTTCAACGTCCCTTACATGGAAGATTACCCCGCGTATTTCCGCGTATATATCGCTAAAAACTACCGTAAGATGGGCATAGGTTCACGGCTTCTCGATGCGTACCTGGAACATTTGAGAGAAAAGCAGATAAAAGGTGTTTACAGTATCACGGTCTCCGAAGAGGAGAAGATGTTCCTCTTGAACAGGGATTTCAAGATATTGTCATCAAGGACCTCAAGACAGCTTTACCGGGTGGTCGGAAAGGATTTTGCTGTCTCTGCGATGGTCAAAAAGACGGATAATTGAAAAACACCTTTCCTTACTCGCATGAAAAGATCCTTAGTGAAAGTTCTAATATTACCTATTTTCATTTCCTGTTGTTCGCTTGTTCACGCGGATGAAGATATCTACAAGACAAGGTATACCTGTTTTGATCTTAAAGGCGGTGAAAGATGGCAAGCCGAGGTAGACATAAAAAAGAGTGGCAGGGAAGGTGTCTATCTTCTCACGGAAAAGGGAGAGGGGATCTACACCGGTTTTGACGGGAGGATCAGGTGGAAGTCTGAAATGGAGTTCGAGAGCGATGCGTCCGGGGTGAGGCCGCTTGTATGCGTGAGACGTATCTTTGACAAAGACGGGAATGCCTTGGCCGTACAGACCCAGAGATTCGACCTTGAGGACGGGAAGGCCGTTATTATCGCGGAAGATCTTGCCAAAGGTACAAAGAAGCAAAAGACGTTCCGTTTCAAGAATGACCCGGTGAACAGGCTTCTTTTGGGGCTTTATATCCGGAAATTCCTTGAACGCGGCAAGAGAGATGCCAGGATAGACCTTTTCAGCAATGAACCCGCGCATTATAAAGTGGACCTCAGGGTGATAGACACCGGGAAAATAGAGATAAACGGCCGACAAAAAGAGACCTTCAGGCTGTGCCTGGACCCGGACCTGGGCCTTTTTGGCATCGTAAAGTTCGTGCTGCCGAAAGCCTATGTGTGGCATTCTACCGCTCCGGAATATAAGTGGCTGCGCTACAAAGGTTTAGAGAGAGGCCCCGGTTCCCCGAAAGTGGAGATAAGAACGATGGAGAAGACATGAAAAGAATTGTCATACCGGAAAGATTCCAAAGAGAATACCGGACCGAGCTTGCCCGGCTTTTCCGCGTCCGTATAAATCTTTTCTGTTACGTGGTCATAATAGCGTTTTTGTTTGAGCTTGTGCTCGCGATGACGATCTTCAAGGGGATATTGAGCATTAAGGACCTGCCGGGGATCGTCATAGGTATACTTTTTTCACTGGCGCTGCTTTTTACGGGGAGGTTCGCGAGAAAATCGCTTCGTTCCCAGAAAACGAGAGCGATAGTGTTCAGCCTGGTCCTTATAATGATATCCGTTCTTGCCGCGACGGCGCACCCTACGCTAATACCCCACCTGGGAGTAGCGCTGATCCTTTTGGCCGTATTCACGCCGGTCCTTTTAATGCCGTTCAGCTGGATAGAAGCGACCGCGCTGGGGCTTTTTGCCATAGCCAATTTCGCGTGGATATATCCCTTAGCGGGAACGTATATAACCTGGGAGATATTCGGGATAAACATCGGCATACTGGTCGAAGCCGTTTTCGTGATCGCCGTCGTGAAAAGGACACAGGAGATACTCAGAAAAAAGGATTTCGTTTCCCATAGAGAACTGCAGGAAAAAAGCGCCATAATGGCGAAAGAGCTGGAACTGGCCAAGAAGATCCACACGAGCCTTATCCCGCATTCGATAAAGAACGAACTGGCGGATATCGCCGTCACTTACAAGCCGATGCTCTACATGGGAGGGGATTACGCGAAATTCTCGTTCAAAGGCGGGGATAAGCTCGTGTTCGTCCTTACTGACATAACGGGGCACGGCGTCTCGGCGGCTCTTTTGGTGAACAGGGTGCACAGCGAGGTGGAGCGCCTGATCAGGGAGGACCTTTCGCCCGGCGAGATACTGAAAGCCCTGGACGAGTTCATAGACAGGGATTTCGGCCAAATGGGCATCTTTCTTACCGCGTTCTGCGGTATGCTGGATTTTTCCGGAAAGAAACTGGATTATTCCAATTACGGCCATCCCCCGCAGATACTGCTGCAGTCACGCGACAACGAAGTGGTGCTGATGAGGTCGCAGACCTTTCTCATGGGGATAGGGATGGACGACCAGGCCGTATATCACAACACCATGGAGTTCGAGCCGGGGGACAGGATCATACTTTTCACTGACGGCCTGATCGAGGCCAAGAACAAGGACCAGGAACTTTTCGGCCAAAAGCGGCTTGAAAGGTTCGCCAAGGATAATAAGGACCTGGACGTCACGGAGTTCAACAGCCGGCTGGCAGGCGACGTGGACGCATTCGAGAACGGCCAGCAGGGCGATGACATCTTCCTTCTGACGATACAGACCAAGTGAAGATGAACCACAAGATAATTGTAGCGATTTTTTTTACGGCATATCTGTTCATCGGGGTATGCGCGGTCGGTGACTACGGCATATCATGGGACGATCCTATCACCAGGATCGCCGGTGTAGTGACGTATGAATATGTTTTCCGCGGCGAGGAGGCGCTTTTTTCCTTCAGCGACAGGTTCCACGGAACGGCGTTCGAACTGCCGTTGTATGCGGTCGAAAAAGCGTTCAACCTGACAAGAGACCCCCGGCTTGTCTACCTCGCGAGGCATTTTATCACTTTTCTTTTGTTCTTCCTGGGCGTCATTTTCTTTTATAAGCTTTGCCGGGACAGGTTCCGGAGCTGGAAGATGGGACTTCTGGGAAGCCTTTTCCTGGTGCTAAGCCCGAGGATATTCGCGCATTCGTTCTATAACTCGAAGGATATAGCGTTCCTGGCGGTGTTCATCATAAGCGTGTACACGCTTATCAGGTTTTTGCGGAAGAAAAGCTTTTCCGCGGCGGTCTGCCACGCGCTGGCCTGCGCGTACCTGATAGATATCCGTGTCGCCGGGATCATGGTCCCGGTATTGACGGTGCTTTTCCTGGTCCTCGACGCGGCGGTCGCCGGGAAAGGGGATCTGAAGGCCAGAGATACGGTCTTGAGCTTTTTGGTGTACGCGGTATGTCTTACGGGGTTTACCGTGCTTTTCTGGCCTTTCCTCTGGAGGGATCCGGTCCGGAACTTTTTAGGGACGATAAGCCATATGAGCCGCTATCCCTGGCCGGGCACGGTCCTGTACCTGGGCCAGTACCTGAAAGCCACGGAACTTCCCTGGCATTATGTTCCCGTATGGATGGGTATTACTACGCCCGTAGTGTACATCGCGTGTTTCATCGCGGGATGTTTCGCGACGGGCAGGTCTTTTTTCAGGACCCCGAGACAGTACTATACCGGGAATAAACTCGACCTCATATGTGTTTTGTGGTTCTTTGTCCCTATCGTGATGGTGATAGTGTTAAGGTCGGTCCTGTATGACGGATGGCGCCAGATGTTCTTTATATATCCCGCGTTCCTTATGATCGCCTTGGCCGGTCTTAAGGCCGTTTTTGAGTATGCCGGGACCGGCATTAGGGGCCTGGGGGGCAGGATCGCAAGGGCGGCTGTTATCCTGGCCGTAGCATCCGGCCTGGCTGTGACGGCCGTATCCATGATACAATACCATCCTTACCAGAACGTCTATTTTAACGGGTTGATGGATTTGGATAAGGAAAGTGCATTTAAGGATCTTGACCTGGATTACTGGGGCCTCTCTTACAGAAAAGGCCTGGAATATATCTTAAAGAACGATAAGGATGAGGCAATAAAGATCTGTGTTGCGAATCCGCCCGGCGTGTATAATGCCGACATCCTGCATTCGGATGAACGGAAAAGATTGCAGTATATGGAAAGGGCAAGCGGGGCAAAATACTTTTTGACCAATCACAGGTGGCACAGGGAAGAGTATCCGTACGAGGAATATTATACGATCAAGCCCGGCGGGGTGAAGATCATGACGGTATATAAGACAGAATAGAGAGAGTTTACATGGCCGGTCATTATGTGTATATTGTAGAGTGTGCCAAAGGGACATATTATACAGGTTACACGAACGACCTGAAAAAGAGGGTTAGACTGCACAATAAGGGAAAGGGTGCGAAATATCTGAGGGGAAGGGCGCCCGTGAAACTGGTCTATTCTAAAAAATACAGGACACTCGGCTCTGCCCTGCGCGCCGAAGGGGAGATAAAAGGCTTTACCCGCGAGCAGAAAGAAAAACTCGTAACAGGAAAATGACATGGGAAAAAGGTTTGGCACGGCTATAAATTGTATCGATGGGCGGGTTCAAAGACCCGTAATGGAGTTCGTAATAGAAAAATTCGGGGTCGATCATGTCGATATGATAACCGAACCCGGCCCGGATAAGACCTTAAGCGAGAATAAAGCCTTCGATATCATCACCTCGGTAAAAAAACGCGTATCGATCTCTGTTGAAAAACACGGGTCGAAGAATATTATCATAGCGGGACACCATGATTGCGCCGCGAACCCGGCCACTGAAGAAGAACACCGCAGGCAGATCAGCCAGGCCGTGAAGAACATAAAGACATGGAATTTAGGGGTCGATGTCCACGGCGTGTGGGTGGATAAAGACTGGAAAGCTGTTTTACTGTCAGAAACGGAAGTGTGAAATGGTGAAGAAACCGTCCAAGGAATACGAGGTCGGTGATAAGACCGTAGATAGCCTGATAGACGAGCTTGCCAAAAGATCAGGTTCCGCCGGGACCGAAAGCCTTTTGCGTGAAATCCTCACGACTGTCATCAAGCTGGGTCTGGAGTCCAGCGATAAAGGGGATCTCAAGCTTGCGAACAACACATTGAAGGAACTGAGGTATTCTTTCAAGATATTTTCTCCGTATAGGACCATCAAAAAGGTGGTGGTCTTCGGGTCGGCGAGGTCGAAAAAGGGATCGGCCGAATACAAAATGGCCGAGGAATTCACGAGGAAACTGACGGAGAAGGGTTACATGATCGTGACCGGGGGCGGTTCCGGTGTCATGGAGGCCGGCAATAAAGGAGCCGAACCCGGGAAAGAGTTCGCGTTGAATATCCGGCTTCCTTTCGAACAGGAATCCAATCCATATATAGACGAAAAAGATAAAATTATCAATTTTAAATATTTTTTCACCAGAAAGCTGATCTTTATTAAAGAGACCGACGCGACCGCCCTTTTTCCGGGGGGATTCGGCACGCATGATGAAGGCTTCGAAATGCTCACCCTGATCCAGACCGGGAAATCCAGGCCCCGGCCCATAGTTTTAATGGAGCCGGAAGGTTCGACATACTGGACCGCGTGGAAGCGTTTTGTGAGTAGCCAGTTGGCCAAGAACGGATTTATTAAAAAAGAAGATTTCAACCTGTTTCGCATCGTAAAGAGCGTCGACGAAGCGGTTGAATATATAGAGGATTTCTATAAGATATACCACTCGATAAGGTATGTCTCGGGCCTGACCGTATTGAGGCTGAACAGGAATATCTCGGAGAGAACATTAAATTCTATAAATACAGAATTTAAGGATATTTTGACGAGCGGCCGGATCGAGCTTTCTTCTCCGACAAAGGAAGAGGTCCAAAAAGGAGAATATCCCGACCTGCCCAGGCTCGTAATGAACTTCAACCTGCGCGATTACGGCAGGCTTCTCGAGATGATCCGGGTGATAAACAGGGATGAATAAAGATCCATGAAAAACGTTTTTGTAAGGACTTTCGAGCGAACATTGGTGTCACTGGCGCGAGATGATTTCAGAGTTGTTGAGAAAAATTCAGGAGGTTTAATATGATGCCGGCCGGTCCGTTGATGAAAGAACACAGGCTTATAGAACGCATGATAAGGATAATGAAGACCGAACTGGAAAATACAAGAAAAGAGCAAGATATCGACCCGTTATTTGTTGATATTGTCGTGGATTTCATAAGGACGTATGCCGATAGATGTCATCACGGGAAAGAGGAGGATATTTTATTCAGGGACCTCGCGAAGAAGAAGTTGTCCGATGAGCATAAGAGGATCGTGAAAGAGCTTATAGAAGAGCATGAAATGGGCAGGAATAATGTAAAAAAGCTCATTGAAGCAAAAGAAAATTATGTCCAAGGCGATAAAGAGGCATTAGAGGACATCGTAAAGAATATGGAGGCACTGGTCAAGTTCTATCCGATCCATATCGAAAAGGAGGATGAACACTTTTTTATCCCTTGCATGGATTATTTTACAGATGAAGAAAAAGACACCATGTTAAAAGAGATGTGGGAATTTGATAAAAATATGATCCACGAGAAATATACTAAAGTAGTTGAAGAATACGAGGAAAAATAAAGGATACCGGATATGCAGGTCTTAGCGCTCAAGGAAATGGTTGGATACCAAGACGGATCTATTGTAAGCAAAGAGATAATAAAAAAGGAGTCAGGAACAGTGACGCTCTTCGCTTTTGATAAAGGGCAGGGATTGAGTGAGCACACGGCTCCTTTTAATGCTTTGGTTAACGTGCTTGATGGCGAGGCAGAGGTCAGAATAACAGGTAAGCCATTTGTGGTAAAAGCAGGAGAAATGATAATAATGCCTGCTAATGAACCTCATTCCATACAGGCAACAGAAAAATTTAAAATGTTGTTAGTTCTGATTAAAAAATGAGCAAGAAAGTGATGACGACAAAACAGCATTATCAATGTTCACGTTGCCGGAGAAAGGTCATAGAGGATAAGGTATGTATTATCGACAACAAGCCGGTGTGCCTGACCTGCATTTACGGCAGATCAAAGCCGTTCAAGATCTACCCGATAGGTACGGTCCATAATAACCTTAAACGGGCGGCATCCGGATTCGGGACCGCAGGAGAAAGGGGCGTATCCTGCATCGAACTTTTAGACTCTCAAAAACCGTTCATGTTCAAGGTGGAGGATGAGAGGTATTTAACCATTGTTTATTATCTGCATGAGGCCGATAAAGTGCGTTCCGTGTTCAGGAGGGGCTTGGACGGCAAAAAAGTAGGTGTCTTTGCTTCAAGGACCCCTTACAGGTTGTCCAGGATAGCGATACAGGATGTCCGCCTGGTCGGGGTGGATGGGTCAAAGCTTTATGTGGAGGGGTTGGACGCTGTTAACGGCAGCCCTGTGCTGGATATAAAAATGAAATGGGGAGGTATAAGTGGATAAAAAAACGGATATTCTGATAGTGGGTGCGGGGCCTGCGGGGATGGTCAGCGCTGTAACGGCGCGAAAATATTATCCCGATAAAAAGATCGTGGTTTTAAAGAACATAGAGAACGGGGTTATACCTTGCGGAATACCCTATATGTTTTCAAGTTTACAGGACCCCGAGGACAATAAACTGGGTACGGCACCTCTGGAAAAACTCGGGATCGAAGTTATACTGGACGAGGTGGTCAGGATAGACAGGGCGCGGAAAAAGGTCGAAGGAGGGTCGGGAATCGAATATTCTTATGAAAAGATAGTCCTTGCCTCAGGATCTCATCCCATTGTGCCGGGGATACCGGGAATAGACAAAAAAGGGATCTTCTCCGCTTACAAGGATATGAGTTACCTGAAACCGTCCATAGAAGAGATCAAAAAAGGCAAGAACGTGCTGATACTCGGGGGCGGTTTTATAGGAGTGGAATTCGCGGACGAGATCTCAAAAATAACGGGGATGAAGGTCCATTTGGTGGAATTATTGCCCCACCTTTTGGCGCACTCGTTTGATAAAGAATTTTCCGATTTGGTCGAAGAAAAATTGAGATCAAAAGGCGTCAATATTTTGCTGAATAAGTGCGTTGTTGAATTTCTGGGAAAAGAAAGGGTAGAAGCGGCTCGTTTTGAGAATGCTGAAGAGATAGCAGTCGACAGCGTTGTCCTGGGGATCGGCGCCGAACCCAACACGGATCTAGCCAGGGAGGCGGGACTGGATCTTGGCAAAGGGAAAGGTATATGGGTGGACGAGTACATGCGGACGGTCGATCCCGATATTTTCGCCGTGGGTGATTGCGCCGGAAAGAGAGATTTTTACACTCGCAAGGACGCGCCTGTTATGCTTGCGTCTACCGCGACCGCGGAGGCAAGGATAGCCGGGGCAAATCTGTATCAGCTTAAGGTCATAAGGGAGAACAAGGGCACGATCGCCATATATTCCACTTATGTTGATGGTTTGGCCATGGGATCGGCCGGCCTTACCGAAAACAGCGCGAAAAAAGAGGGGTTTGAGATAATAACGGGAAGCACCGAAGGTGTCGACAAGCATCCCAAAAATCTCCCGGGTGTAAACAAGGTCAAGGTTAAATTGATCTTTTCCAAGCAGTCGGGGATACTTATGGGCGGCCAGGCGGCCGGCGGTATTTCGGCCGGAGAGACCATAAACGTTATAGGTCTTGCTATCCAGCAGAGGATATCAGTTACCGAACTTGAGACGCTGCAAATGGCCACGCATCCTTATTTAACGAGCGCGCCCACCATGTACCCGATAGTCCTGGCGGCGCAGGACGCTTCCGGTAAAATGTGATCAGGGGCACAAGTTGCAAAAAAAGTTTTTATCCGGATCTTCGGCTGACCGTTGGTTACCCTCCTCCGCCTTCCGGTTCGTGCGCCGTGGCATGGCTGCGGAGGACAGGCACTGGCGCGGGATGATATTATGGTTGTTACGTAAACCGAATCAAGCTTAGGATAATGAGGGAAAGATAAGATGATCCTCGGATCGCTGAATTGCAAAAATTATTATTGACACATATTCTTCAAGTGCTAAACTGATATCATGTCTCAGATGGGGAGGGGAGATATGGTGCAGGTTTTTGTATGACTGGGGTATGATATGAAGGCAACTTCTTTAACGGAGAGGAGTTGTCTTTTTTATTTAATGAAGCAGGATATGCAAGAAAACATAATGGAGCAGGATAAGGGGTTCGGGTTTCTCCTGGATAAAATAAGGAGGAACAGGACCCGGTGACAGGCTATAAAGTAGGCTGTAACAGCTATGTCCGCAAGCCGGTCGAATTCGATGCTTTCGTCAATACGGTAAAAAATGGAGCTATACTGGCTTTTCTTGAACGAACCGCCCATACTGGAGGATTGAGGGGAAAAGAGCGGATAGTTTTAAGTCATCCTGTATGTTATAGCTAAATGGACGGAGGTCTTAATGGGTAAACATTTGCGCGTGCTGATCGTCGAGGACTCGGAAAACGACGCTTTACTGAACGTGAGAGAGCTGGAAAAGAACGGATACGAGGTCTTTTTCAGGCGTGTCGATACGGCAAAAGACATGGAGAAAGCCCTGCGCAGCGAGAAGTGGGATGCCATTCTTTCGGACTACAAGATGCTCGTTTTCAGCGCGCCCGCGGCGCTGGAACTCATGCAAAAAAAAGACCTGGACATCCCGTTCATCGTCATATCCGGCGCGGTAGGAGAAGATATGGCGACGGAGGTCATGAAGAGCGGGGCCGATGATTTTTTCGCGAAAGATAATATGGGACGTCTCGTCCCGGCCATCGAGCGCGAAGTGCAGGACGCCGAGCACCGCCGCAAGAGCAAAGAGGCCGAGAGGAGGTACTCGGTCCTTTTCGAAAAGGCCGCGGAGGGTATCATGGGCGGCGATATAGAGACCAAAAGGCTGATGTTCGCGAACCCCGCGATGTGTGTTATGCTGGGCTATACGGAAGAAGAGATGAAAAAACTCAGCGTGCCGGATATCCACCCGAAGGAAGCTCTGGAGCACGTGATATCCGAGTTCGAAGCCCAGGCAATGGGTGAGAAAACGCTGGCTGTAGACCTGCCTTTCCTGCGCAAGGACAGAAGCGTCTTTTATGCGGATGTAAATACCGTGAAAGTGGAACTTGAAGGAAAATACCTTAACGTGGCCTTTGTGACCGATGTGACCGAACGGAAGAAGTCGGAAGACCAGATACGCCACCTCAACAGGGTCCTCAAGGCTATACGCGGCGTCAACCAGCTCATAACGAGGGAAAGAGACCCGGCAAAGCTCATAACCGATGTTTCGAAACACCTCAGGAAAACCGGGGGATACAAGAACGTCTGGATAGCCCTTTTTGGCGAAAACGGCGGCTTGATGTCATTCGCCGGAGAAGAGGTGGAAAAGGATTTTCCCGGGGTCAAAAGAACGCTCGAGGAAGGCGGGCGCCTGAAATGCCAGGAGATGGCCTTGGAAAAAAAAGGCCTCGTCGAGATAGAAAAATCTCTGGAGACCTGTCCGGGATGTCCCATGTCCAGGAAAGACGCGAGAATGACAGCTTTTTGTGCGCCCATAGCCGATGACGGGAGGACATTCGGGACGATAACGGTTTCGATCCCGAAAGAAGTGACGCCCAGCGAGGAAGAACAGGGCATCTTCCGGGAACTGGTGAGAGACCTGTCGTACGCGCTTTCAGCCATAGAAATAGAGAAAGGGGTGCAAAAAATGCAGGAAGAAAGGGAAAAACACCTGCACGATCTCGAAGTGTTCTACGAGTCCGCCATGGGCAGGGAGGAACGTGTACTGGAGCTTAAGAAAGAAATCGAGGAGTTGAAACGGAAATTGGGAGAGTAGGGATCTAAGAATAGGAGAAGGGAATGATGGAAAAGAACAATAACAAAGGTCCCGGAGCCGGGCAGGACGATCCGGGGATCAGTGTATCCGGCGACCTGGCCGGGACGGTCGTCGATACGGTCCGCGAGCCGCTGGTTATCCTGGACGGCGACTTGAGGGTGATGTCAGCCAACAGGTCCTTCTACGATGTCTTCAAGGTAAAGCCCGGCCGGACCGAAAAGGAGCTTATCTATGATATCGGCAACCGCCAGTGGGACATACCCGAACTGCGGCGCCTCTTGGAGGAGATAATCCCCAAACACGCGTCATTCGACGATTTCGAGGTCAGGCATGATTTTCCGGATATCGGCAGGCGGATCATGCTCCTGAACGCCCGGCGCATACCAAGGCCGCCGCAAAAGCCCAGGATGATCCTGCTGGCGATCGAGGACATCACCGAGCGCAGGCGCCTGGAGGACATGCTGGAGACCTCCGAAGAGCGTTATCGCGGGGCCTTCGAGACGGCGCATGACGGGATGCTCCTGGTGGACAAGGTCGACGGACGGATACTCAGCTCGAACGAGGCGGCCCAGGAATTACTCGGCTATTCCCATGAGAGCTTCTCGGAGAGAAAGATCTGGGATATCGGCATGGTGGAAGACGAAGCGGCGTTCCGGGAGGCAGCGCCCTTGTTGGAGAAAAATGGATTCATATTTTACGTCGACACGCCCGTCAGGACCAGCGAAGGGCGCGAGATAAGCGCGGACATCTACCTGATCGACAGGGCAAAGGTCATCCAGTGCAGTGTCCGGGACATCACCGGGCGCAAGAAGATAGAGGAGGAGACAAAAAGAGCCAGGGATGAGTACAGGGACATAGCTAACCTTGCGCAGGATATCATAGGAAGAACGGATAGAGACGGAAAGTGGATATTTCTGAATGATTATGCCTATAGATTTTGGGGCTATACAGAAGAAGATATGATCGGGACATCTTTTGCCGACTACATACATCCTGATGATAAAAAAAGGACATTGGCTGTAATTGAGAAAGCGATCATGGAAAAACGCACGGAAAGAGGATTAACGAACAGGCAGAGAACTAAAAGCGGATTTAAAGTAGTTGAGTGGTACGGTACGCCTTTTTTTGATGAACAAGGGAACTATATTGGTTTTCAGGCATCAGGGCGAGATATAACCGAACGCGAGAAGGCGGAGCTAGAGCTGAAAAAGAACGAAGAAAAGGTCAGTGCCATACTGCAGTCCGTCCCCGATCACATGAGCATGATGGACAAAGACCTGAACATCGTCTGGGCCAATGACGTCGCCAAGAGGATTTTCGGCGAGGATATAATCGGCAAAAAATGCTATACCGTGTACCATGGAAGAAAAGAACCGTGCGAGCCGTATCCGTGCCTTACGCTCAAGACGTTCCAGGACGGGAAAATCCATGAACACGACACCCAGGTGACAGATAAAGACGGCAAGATAATATATTTTCATTGTACGGCTAACGTGGCGTTAAGAGATGAAGAAGGAAAACCGCAGGCGGTGCTGGAGATATCCAGGGATATCACGGAAAACAAGAAGGCGGAAGAAGAGCTGAAGAAACGGTTTCACCAATTGGAGGTTTTTCATAAAGCCGCCGTTGACAGGGAGCTCAAGATGAAGCAGCTGGAGGAACGGATAAAAAAGCTGGAAGCGGAACGGGGAAAGAAAACCTGATGATGAAAACAGGAATAGGCAAAAAGATCACACTGGTTTTATGCTTGATGGGGTTGATACTGGTGTTGTCAGGGGTAGGCCTTGGATATTATCTCGGTTTCAGGCTCCTGCGGGATACCATCGGGGCGAATCATGTGAGAATGGCAAGTAATCTGGCAGTTTCCACATCATTTATTCTCGACGATGCGGTAAAAAGTGTAGTCGTACATGCGTCGAACCCCGTGCATGGGAAAGCCATAATGGAAAGCGCGTCAAAGTATGAAGGTAAAGACGCTGACGCTATACAAGAGCACTTTCTGGACATGGATGAAAAGTGGTCACGGGCGGAGGCCGACAGCCCTATCGTGATGGAATATTTAAGCGGCGAAAGTGCCGAGAGACTGGGAGAATACGCGACGAAGGGTAAGGTTATAGCCGAGATATTCATTACAAATAGATTTGGAGGCTTGGCCGCCGCATCATCCAAGACTACCGATTTTTATCAGGCCGATGAAAAGTGGTGGCAGGAAACTTATAACGACGGTAGAGGCGACGTTTATATCGGAGATATCGAATATGATGAATCTTCCGACATGGTCGGGATGACTGTGGCCGTTCCGGTTAAGGATAAAGATGGCAGGGTGATAGGCGTGATGAAGGCAGTACTGGCTGCCGGCGTACTGTTCAAGCCTATCGGGAGTTTCGAAATCGGGAAGACCGGCCACGCCGTTCTGGTCGATGCGGATGGTTTAATCATATATCATAAGGGACTAAAGCCTTTAAGCGTGAAATTCTGCGGCGATAAGGAGCTCGATAGCCTGGTGAATGATCCGAAAAAATGGGGGATCGTAAAAAGCCCCCATACCCATGCGGGGGAAAACATGTTCGTTGGGTTTTCGGTCGTCGATCACCCGCTTTTATCTGAAGAGGGAATGATCTGGAGGATTTTTGTCGATGAGGATTGCCGCGAAGTCTTTTACCCGCTCAGGGCGCTCTTTATCCAGATGGGTTTGACCATGGGGTTAGTGTTGCTCATTTTGATCCCTTTTGGTTTTATTTTTGGCGGTATCCTGGTAAAGCCTGTAAAAAAGCTACATGAAGCCGTCGAACATATCGGCAAGGGGGATCTGGATTACCCGATAGACATAAGGACGGGCGACGAGATCGAACAGCTCGCGGATTCGTTCAAGGTCATGGTTTTAAAGATAAAGGACAGAGAAAAAGAATTGGAAGAACTGAACGAGACACTGGAGAAAAGGGTTGCAGAAAGGACCCTTGATCTGCAGAGGGCCCAGGATGCCACGTTGCATCTGTTCGAGGACCTGCAGAAGTCCAAGGAGGAACTCGACGAGGCGTTGAAAAAAGAGATAAAGGGGCGCGAAATACTGAAAAGCATGCTGGAAGACAACAATGATGTAAGAAAGCGCTTGGAAGAGAAGCTTGCGGAACTGAAGTTGACACAGGATGTGCTTGTCCAGTCGGAGAAACTTGTTTCTATCGGGCGACTTGTTTCCGAAATGGCTCACGAGGTAAATAACCCCCTCCAGGCGATATCCGGTAGGGCCCAGCTTTCTCTCATGGATGAAATACCCAACAAGGAACTGGAAGAAAACCTGAAGATCATAGAAAGCCAATGCTACCGGGCGCGGGACATAATCAAGAGACTCCTCGAGTTCTCAAGGCCAAGCAAGGGGAAGACCCAGGAGAAGGACCTCAAGGACATAGCGGAAGAGGTCATAAAACTCGTGGAACATCAGTATTTACTTGTGGATGTAAAAATATTACGAAAATATTCTCCTGAGGAGCTCAAGGTCGAGGTGGATGTTAACCAGGTAGAAGAGGTTTTCTTCAATATCATAAAGAACGCTTCGGAGGCGATGGAATATGGCGGAAATATTACGGTAGCCACTTCAAAAGAAGGCGATAAGGCGAAGATAACTTTCAAGGATACCGGAAGCGGAATGTCCGAGGAAGTCATGAAGAACATATTTGACCCCTTTTACACCACAAAAAAAGACGGAACGGGTCTGGGGCTTTCGGTATGTTACGGCCTCATCAAGGATCATGGCGGCGAATTGAGATATGAGAGCAAACCCGCGCAAGGCACGACCGCCATTATCACGTTCCCTATGCGAGGATAATTATCATGCACAGGATATTACTGGTAGAGGATGAGACGGAGATATTGAAGATCGTGAAACAGTTCCTGGAAAGGAACGGCTTTGACGTAATAGCCGCATCGACGGGCAGAAAGGCTGTTGATATAGTCGCATCCGGAGAAAAAGTCGATCTGGCCGTGCTTGACGTCAAAATGCCCGGGATGAACGGCTTAGATTGCATGAAAGCGATCAGGAAGATAAAACCCTCTCTGCCCGCTTTTTTTCTGACAGGTTCAATAGACAGGGCAAAGTATATGGAAGACCTGGAAACACTGGGCGTTGACCCGGAAGACGTATTTCAGAAACCCGTAGATCTTTATGAACTTGTTGGACGGATCAAAGAAAGGCTCTACGGATAGATCATATATCGCGGGAGATATTTTTTTATTGGAATAAAGATCAAAAAGGGGGATGATGAAAGCGAAGATTTTAGTGGTCGATGACGAGAAGGTGATCCGCGATATGTTGGAGAAGTTTCTCAGCAGAAAGGGGTATGAGGTGGTAACGGCTGACTCAGGCCAGAAGGCCCTGGAAAAACTGAAGACCGAGAAACCGAAAGTCATACTTCTGGACATAAGGATGCCGGGAATGGGCGGGGTGGAGGCCATAAAGAAGATACGTGAAATCGACAAGGATGTAGGTGTCATCATGGCCACAGCAGTCATGGATGAAGAAGTCGCAAAGGAGACAATTGGATTGGGCGCGGCGGATTATATTGTAAAACCTTTCGATCTTGACTACATGGAAAAGAGCCTGATGGTAAAATTGGCGACGATGCTCTGAAATAATAACTTATGATCCTTCCCTTAACAGGTTTTTCTCTTCTTTCGGGCTGATTATGATATAATTAGCGCGTTCTCCAAAATGACAATTCATAAAAAGAGGCGAAAATAAAGTGGCAAGTCAAGGAAACAAAGGAACTTCTGACAATACCGGAAAGCGTCTTTTCATCAAAACCTTCGGATGCCCCCTCGCTCGTTTCTCGAGCTTTGCTCTCGGCGCTCGCTTAGGATCAACCAAAAGTTTTGAGTGTGGGGGTTCCTTGCCGTGAGTAAACGGATCTTTCTCAAAACTTTCGGTTGACCGTTGGTTACAGTAGCGCGAGATGATAATCAAAATAATGAAAATGCTTAAATAAATATAAGGGGATATGAATACTGAACTTAAAAGAGAGCTAAACTTACTCGATATTTTCTGCCTGGCTTCGGGAGCCATGATAAGCTCGGGGATCTTCATATTGCCCGGCCTGGCATATAGAGAAGCGGGTCCTTTGGTCTTTATTTCTTATTTTATTGCCGGAATACTGGCTCTTATGGGAACTTTGAGCATAATCGAACTTGCCACCGCCATGCCAAAGGCCGGAGGGGA
>Ga0180431_10000673_pt1 | contig 48900 bp, 67 predicted proteins | sample SS_ome_11_FD_132459 | JGI IMG/M metagenome (GOLD analysis project Ga0180431, IMG submission 132459) | Hypersaline lake sediment archaeal communities from the Salton Sea, California, USA - SS_1_MS_1 metaG | ecosystem: Environmental > Aquatic > Non-marine Saline and Alkaline > Hypersaline >... | reverse complement strand
GTCAATCCGCTTTTGATTGACCCCCCTGAAATCACCGACAGGCACAAGCACCTGTTGAGACAGTGGGCTTCGGTCTGGGATTCGGTCGGGGATTCGGTCAGAGCTTCGGTCGGGGATTCGGTCAGAGCTTCGGTCGGGGATTCGGTCAGAGCTTCGGTCTGGGATTCGGTCTGGGATTCGGTCTGGGATTCGGTCTGGGCTTCGGTCTGGGCTTCGGTCTGGGATTCGGTCTGGGATTCGGTCTGGACTTCGGTCGGGGATTCGGTCTGGGATTCGGTCAGATCTTCGGTCGGGGCATATATCTCGTCGCTATTTCCGGGGATTGAAAAATGGAAATACCTCAAACATGAAAAGGGAGTCAATCCATTCCAACCCGCAATTGACCTGTGGCGCATGGGTCTTGTCCCATCCTTTGACGGAAAAATCTGGAGACTTCACACGGGACCAGATGGAAGGGTTGTTTTTGAAGGAAAAGGATTTTGAACAATGTGGAAGTTAATACCGATATGGATGGACAATCTTATTTGTAGGATATTTGAAGCTGTAGGCTTTAATCCGGTGATTGTGCTTTGCAAACACACCGAACAAGACGTTCGGATTGCCTCTGTATGTTTTTCCGAAAAATCTGCCCAATGGGTGATCGACCACAACCAGGACGAACACAGAAAATACTGGATGACCGTACCCAGATTGACCATTTAACAGAAGGAATATGAACAAATGAACAAAGGTTTTTCAAAACTTGATAACCCAAGCCATGAAGGAAATACCAATACGTGGCTTACTCCCAAAAGCATACTTGACCCATTAGGTTGGTTTGATCTTGACCCATGCGCGGAAAGAGGATGGGAAACGGCAAAAAATTATTACTACGATCAAGGATTAGAAAAGCCCTGGTTTGGTCGCGTATGGCTGAATCCTCCATACGGCAAAAATACGGGCAAGTGGCTGTCAAGACTTCAGGAACATGGAAATGGAATTGCTCTTGTATTTGCTAGAACAGACACAAAATGGTTTCAAGCAATAAAGCCACATGCAATTAGGTTTATAGCCGGAAGAATTGCTTTTCTAAAGCCTGATCATACTGCTTCAACAAACGCTGGCGCACCAAGTTGTCTGATTGCATATGGCCAGAAAAATGTTGCTTCTATAGAAAATATCAATGGCGTAACTTTTCAATTAGCAGAAATTTGCTGAACGGAAGGACATATTGAACGACACCATTAAAAACCCACATCTTGACAGGCTTTCTCAAATTGAGCGGTATTATCGTGAAGAACCCACCCATCCCAAAGACATTCTTTGGATGTTGAACACAATAAGGTATCAGCAAAGCCAACTCAAGAAAGCGGCAAAATACATGAAAGAAGGTAAGCGGATTATGAAAAAGAACACAACAAACAGTGATGTCGATGTCTTTATTGCCAAATGGTCAAAATAGAGAAACTTTATGAACATACTAAGGAGGATACTATGACCAAGGAACATATTTATTATCTGGAGCATGAATGTGATTGTGGGCAGACAATCAAGAAAAGATGTCTTTTTGTCGGCCCAGAAGATGGTCCGGTGATATTCATGCAGGGACTTGGACAACAGGATTTCCAATGTCCTGATTGTAATACCGTATGGTCTTATGGAGATATTGAATACATCAACGCGACAGAAGAATTTGGAACAACTGAAGCATTCGATTAACAGATGAAGGATGAACACGACTTTTTGAACGGGGATTCTATGAAACCAATAAGAGCCGATAAAAGATGGTTCCACCCAAAGAAGACCGATGATCTCAGGAAGGAATGTCTACCCTGGATCGGTAGGGAAGTTACAGTCACAAGCTGGCACAACAATGTAGCAATGACCGACGATTACCCAAATGATGATCTTGTGGGATTCGTCAAGGAATTTGCATGTGACGTGCCTCAAAGCGAATTGCGTCTTCAAAAACCAGAAATTAAATGAACTGGAGGACTTTTTGAACACAAATAATGAAATGTTTTATATTCAATGCACCAGCCAATTAGCCGGTGATTTTATTCTGTGGTGGTGTCCCAAACGCCTGGGCTATACCTATAATCTAAAAGACGCTGGCTTATACCCCAAAGATGAGGCTGAAAGCATTTGCAAATTGAGGGGAGAAGAAAGAGCTTGGCCGAAAGAAGAAGTTGAAAAACGAATATCAACCGCAGTCAATATCGGCCATTTACATATGGATGGAATCAAGCCGGTCTTTGATGAAAAATCCTACAAAAAACCGAAAGTGAAAAAGCACCGGGCCAAACCAAGAAACTGTAACAAGTGTGGGAGGTTTTTCAGCGATCCCGACCCATATCAGGAAACGTGCGAAGATTGTTATGATTATTCATTAAGGTGAAGGATAATGAACATGGACAGATGTATTAAAAAACTGGAAGTTGATCTCTTGGGTAGCATTTTATGCCAAAGATCAGATATTCCAATATAATGAGCCAAAAACAAGGAGGTTTTTTGAAACATGATTTTCCTTGCCGATGGATGTCTGAGGTTTGAGGATTGCGAACCATCTTTTAGGAGTTGCTGGGAATGCAACCCTGCACATAAGCATCTCAAAAAGGTAAATACCATCCACCACTGCATTGCCTGTGGAAGGGACTGGATATTTGACAAGTATCTTGATGAGATTGCAGACCCTGCGGCATGGGACAGCTATTTTAAAGGTCTGGGTCTCAAGTATGGACAATCCACAACCACCATTGACAGAGGGTACAGGATTGCCGTGGTTACACCGTTTGATGCATCTTGTATTGACCCAAACAAAAAAAAGCCGTGACGTTCTGTCACGGCCTTAAGATCATTTAAATCAATGTTTTATCTTTTAAACATCGCTATGCCGTAGGCGTTTGAATCAGCCTGTCCTGACACGTACATGCCTGACAGGATGGCTTTGTTGCACTCCTCACACTTCCAGCATTGGCCTTTGCCCAGCCTCATGCCTGTTGACTGGACACTCACGGACCAGCCTATGAGCAGGTAGGTGGATGTGTTGACAGCGTCATTGCAGACCCAAAATCCCCTGAGGTTGGGCAGGATGTCTCCAGAGGATATGGCAGCCTCAGCGCTTACACCGTCAGTAGTCTTTGAAATGTCTGTATGGCTGGTGTCGCCGTCTGCTATGTCGGTTGTTGCTCCATAGCCGACATTGGTGATTGTGAGCGTATCGGTCACCCTTGTGATGTCAAATGGAGTACCGCTGATGGCATCCATGGCCGTTTCGGTGTCGGTACAAACCTGCTCGCCGGTGTCATCGGCTGAGATATCAACCTCCACAAGGGTAGCGCCAGATACGGTGGGGGCACTGGATCCGTCATCAACGTCATACCACACACCGTACTTGACGGCGTCAAGGGCACTGTAGATGACAAAGTACTTGCCCCCAAGGTTGCCCGAGGCGTCAGCCCGACACTGTACACTACTGATCTCCTGTACCTCAAGGTTGGTGGACCCACGTACAAAACCCGTCTGTTTTGCTGTCTGGTTTTTGTCGTAAATCTCTGCGAATGCAGAGGTTGCAAAAATAAGCGTTGTCAAAATAACTGCAAATGGTCTCATGGTAAAACCCCCTTTAAATTGTTTGTTTAATTTTTGTATTGAAAAATGGAATATCCGTTGTCCGCTGCCTGTCCCTCAACCTTCAAAAGCTTTAATATCGAGGGCTTGCAGTTTTCGCATACAAAGCATTGTCCGGGGGCGAGCCTTATGCCGTCATCTGATACGTCGGTATCCATACCCAAAGCGAGGTATGTTGAGGTGTTTACTGCATCATTGCATACATCAAAACGGTAGATACCACCAAGTACGCTTGCAGACGGTATGGCTGCTGCAGTGGTCGTACCAACAGTTGCGTGGTACGGGGTTACGGACTTGATTTTTGTATTTTCTGCAAACCATGCAGCATTGGCTGCAGGGGCAAGCAATACGGCAAGTCCAACGATCAGTGCGATTTTTGTCTTTTTAAACATTTTTAAATCTCCCATGGTGCAAAAGGTTGTGAAAACAATAATATTTAAAAACCCTGTAGTTTACAACAGGTCATTAAAGTGATAGCAGCAGGCCTATCCATACCCCCAAACCTACTCCAACCACAGTACCACCCACTACAAGCACAGGGTCTTGATACCACTCCAAAGGCTTGCTCCTCAGTCTTTTTATGTAATCATGCGTGATATCAAGCTCTGCCTGACACTCCTGACATTCATACAGCCTGTTTGACAATATCCTGATTGATGCAGGGGCATAACAGCGGCAGTCAATCTGCAGGTCCAGACACTCTTTGGGTCTGATATCCCTGTACTCAAACTCAGCCGTCCCCATTGGTTTTGCGACTGCCGGCAGAGTCAAGGACGTCATTAATATGGTCAACAGGATCCTTGTCAGCATGTTTGTCTCTCATCTCCAGTTTTTTATGCGCGACCCTCTTTTCGTATTCCGCCAGTGCCACAGTTGCCTCAAGACTTTTGGTTTTGGCCTTGAGGTATGCCGTGTAGGTCACAAGGGCCGCAGGAAGTATGGTCTCCAGCAACCCTGCAATTTTCAAGCACAGACGTGCCCAGACTACAGGCTCAGTAATTTTACCCATCAGATCCTTGCTTTTTGGACAGCTGTTTGGGCGATCCCAGTCCAAACCACCCTATGACTGCCGAAATCCACAGCATGGCCCACCTCAAAAATGCCAGTGCCCTGTTGTCACCCTCCCAATCGGTACGAGGGGCAAGCCAAGCCAAAAACTCAGCTACAGCCCTGCACAGACCCATAAACAGGCCCAGGACTGCAGCAAGCCACATGTTGACCTCTGGTATTGCTCCTACAAGCTTTCCAACAAGCAGGACCCAGAATGGGGCATCCTCTGGCGGTGGCGGCAGGGTGCCGGCGTCCTGTGCAAAAAGACTCCCAGCCATCACAATCGTCATCGTCAAAACCGTTAAAAGGTACTTCATATCATCCTCCCTGTTTTTTGTTTTGGTTCAGCATCAGCCAAACCCCTTCAATACCGTATTTTTTATACAGCTGCTGGATGACATACATGTCAGGCAGCCCCGCAAGCTGGTAATGGACCAGCTCTTTAAACCTTCTGTTCCGCCCGTACCACCTCAGCCCCACAGACTCCATTATCGGTCCCAGCTTTTTGTAAAGCTCAGTGGGCTCCCAGGTCCACCTGCCATCGACATACATGACAAGATCGGCAGCCAGCCCGTAATTGTGCATTGACTCACCGGGTTTGGCATTTGTTATGACATTGCCGCCCTTGGTCCTGCCCCTTTTCCACAGCTCCCCCTGCCTGGGCCTGGATCGATATGTTTCAAAAATCCTGACTGGTATTTCAGCCTCATGGGCAATTTTAATGCCCTCAAGCATTTTGGTCTTGAATGGCGGGTATAAAAGGTCCAGGGTGTCCGTTCGATCAAGAATAGCCTGCCAGTGTCCATTTACAATCTGCATAAAAACCTCATGAGTCAGACAGTCTGGCCGGGAGCTCTGACTGCTTTTGGACAACCTCCCACAGCCTGTCTATTGAGCCCTCATGTCTGCCAAGCTTTTGATTGGTCTCATTGACAGCAACCTGCAGTTGGCTGAGGGCTCCATTGGCCTGGGCCTTCTGACTTGCGAGTACTGCCGAGTTTATGCGTACATCCTCCATTTTGGACTCCAGACCGTCCAGACGCCTGTCTGTACGTCTGGCCCAGTATCTCATCCAAAACATCGATCCAAACACTCCAGCAGCTCCAGAGACGGCGCTAATCACTGCCTGTATTGTGGTATCTGTCATCCTTAGACCTTTCCAGTACGCGTGAGGCAACAAAAAGCCATTCGGCCAGCACACATTCCTCCTGACTGGAGCATCTGACATATGTGGCGTGCCTGTATGGGTGGTCAATCAGCATTTTGGTGACTGGGCCCATGTCCCCGTCACTGTAGAGATGATAAAGGTATGTGTACCATGGGCTTTCGGGCTCCCTGCTGTAATGCTCCTCCAGCCTGTCAAACATGGTGCCGGATATGCCTGTCAGCCTGGCCCCCTGTCTGGGCACCGCATCCATGTCTCCAATTGTCGCGGCAGCTTCTCCCTGCAGCCATATCATCATGGATTGAATATGGGCTTCATAGTCATCCAGACCACCCGGCCAGTAAGAGGGCCATAGTCGGTTGGCTGAGTTTTGGCCACCAAGGGCATAAATCAGCTCATAGAGGAGCCCAATCACGTTGGGGGTATAAATCACCCTCCCATCACCAATGGGCTGTCCCATGACCCAGTTGAGGGCCCTGCCGTAGTCTGCATGCAGCTGGAGGATGTCCAGCCTTTTGTTTACCCAGCAGTATGGCAGCAATCCAGCACTGCCCATGTCCCTTGACCACGTGGTGGAGCTGCCTGTGTCCCCCTCCTCAGACCAGCATCTGCCCTGGTACTCACCATCCTCATACAGTGGACGCCTGCCGAAGCGTCCAGGCTCGTCATCAAAGGAGGCAGCAAAAATATCAACACCATCTATACCCAATGCCGACCCGTACTTGCCTGCCCATATCATCCCGTCACAGTCATCCCCTGCCAGCCATCCGGTCTGTGAGTCCCTCAACTCAAGGGCTCTTTTGGTCTTTTGCTCATACATGTCCCAGAGCGTGTCAGTATCAGTGGGCTCTACAGACTCCTTTTGATCAATTACACCACATGATGCAATGATTAATGAAATCATCAGAAAAACAAGTCTCATGCCCCCTCCTCCCTCACATGACGGCTGGATGCAATCATGTCTCCGAGTTGATCAGGTGTGATCTTGTCAAACCTATCCGGCCAGTCCACATCAGGCAGTATCATTAGTTTTTTTACCGCTTCGGCAAGCTCAACACACATCACGGCCTTACGTGATGCCCAAAGGTTTCGCTTGATGATTTTTTTAAAACGCCTGAAGGGATACGCCATCAGACCAAAGGCAAGCGCTCCCACATCGTACCATCTGCCCAGATAGTGGTTTAGCGTCTGTCTGTAAATTTCCCTTTTTTGGTCATGCCCCATTGGGCCTATATACTCCAAACGCCTTACAATGACCTGATCCTTTAGCCATTTTTGGTAATACTCAATCTTGACCCAGGGAAATGTGCCATGAATGACAATGTCATGCTCATCAAAATAAAGGGCAAAATGACTGGCATCCTCTCCAATGACATACCTGATAAATCTTGCCATGGGTTTTGGCGTGGTTGTCAGTAAAAACTGCATGGCCCACCTCAACAGTTTTTTTTCGCAAATGTAAGCATGTCTATGCCACACTTGACGCCAGTAGTATCGTCATTTAACTGAAACTTTATTTTCCAGGAATTGTATATCAGCTTGCCTACAACATCAGAGCATTGACACACGGACTCCGCACCATCATACCCGCGCCCAAATATCATATTGCCAAATCTGAACAGAGTGACATCCACAGTGTAAAGGTCATAGCCTCCATCCTGATCCATGTTTCGGGTTAACACGTTGTCCCACTTGGCGTAGTCAAACCAGCCTTGGTTGCCTACACTGGGTACCGGTACACACTTGAGTATGTCCGTATTGGTCAATTTGGCCGTCAGGTCAAGACTATATGACCCGGTGTCCTCGGCTACAGGTATGATCTTGTAGTTTGTAATATTGTAGTCTCCAGTTTCCTCAACATGCCCGGTAGTTGCAGGACAGATCAGCCAGGCATCAAGAGAGTCAGCCAGTTTTGCAGACTCCCATATCGCAGTGGCCCCAACAGCATACCAGTGTTGTAAAAGCTGGAAGTACTTGACATCATTTGTGGCATCAAGCTTGAGTATGTCCCCGTCTCCATATGTGCCATTGGTGATATTGTCGGCCCTGCCCGTTGGATACTGGGTGTACCCTGCAGGTACACGGTTTACGGCCATGTACGGCAGGCTCTCAGCCGTCACCGGTATCGGTGTGTTTGTCAGCATTTTTAGATGGTTTATCTGGTCATCATAGTCAGTAAAGTACTGGGCACCGTCACCTATCTGGAGGTCATCGTCATAAATCTTTGCACCAACAACACTGTTGTTGGCCCATCTGAGCCTCTCATTGTCAGTGATTGTGTGCTCCTCAGCAATTGCAAGGTCCTTGCCCGTGCCCAGTCCTGTGATTGCAGCACCACTGATGTTTTTTACCAGACAGGTTGTGTACATGACTAAACCCCTGTGTCTATGTTTGTTTGGTTTATGACTGTGAGCTGTGGCTTGTTAAAGCTGCCTGAGACCACCTTGCACACAATGAGGTCCCCCTTGTCCACAGCCTGAGTCTGCTCAAACTGATTAAAACTCTCATTGCTAAAGGAGATTGTAAAAAGCGGATTGACAAGGTCAGTGGACAGGTAAAAGCCCATCACACCTGTATTGAGGGCTGTGGTCTGCAGGCTGACGGTCCTTATAAAGCCGTCCTCAGGAATTGGGAATGGTGTAAGATCCATCGACTGGCCCTGTCTCTCCATGTATCTGTCTGTAGATGCCAGGGCTCCATATCCGCACTCCCAAAGGTATCTGTCCTGTGTCTCACCCAGGTACCTGAGGTCATCAAACAGGTAAAGCACTGCCTTGGGCTCATTGGTGTATGAGGTGTCAGTCCTAAAGATGAGCCTGTATAAAAAGACATACTCCTGAAAAGGGAACTCACCGGCGACGTCTCTGGCCGTCTCTGACAAAACCAGTGCGGCATTGGTGGAGCCCACCCTGCCTGCAATTGCCACAATCGGCTCATCAATACTGTTTGTGGCAAACACAAACATGTTGCAGTACCCACCATTGGGTACGTTGTCCAAACTAAAAACTCCTGCATCAAGCTTGTTGTACTTTATGGTGTTTGTGCCGTCCCAGATGACTGCATAGTCTGTGGCGTCAATCCTCCTGATGTCGTCAGTGCCCGACACGTAATAGATGGGCACCTTTGCAATCGGGCTGAGTATCTGCTCAAAGGGGTTGGATGGTGATGCTGCATCAGCAATGGAGTGCTTTAAATCCTCATCATGTATTGCTCCATTGCCCAGCCCAAAGGTGGCATGTGAGTCAAGGCTGCCGTCTCCTCCTGATATAAAATCACCAAGCAAAAAATCATTGTAGGGGTCATCGAGCTGGGTAAAAGTGGTCCTATGATGGTACCTGTGCTCACTCCATGACCACTGCAGCCCATGCCTCTCATCCTCCAGCCATATGTGCTTGTTGTTTGTGGCGTCCCAGTAGATAGCAGCCACAAAGGCATGGGTCTCAAAGTCCCAGATGGTCTGGCTGGCTGTGAGTACTCCTGCTGTTGTGTAGTAAAAAAACCAGACGCCCTCAGTGTCAGTGATGACCACGGACTCTGATGACGTTTTTGCAAACCTGTGACCCCTCTGCCAGACATCAAAGCTGGCACCTGTTGGGGCAATTGTAAAGGTCAGTGTCCCATCATTAAAGCTTATGGTGGTATCTGTGTTGGTCTCAAAGCCTGTTGGGTCCTTTAAAAGCTGCCTAAAGTCGATCTCCTCAAGACCCTGCTGGAGTGTCAGGGCCTCATAGTCACTTGCAGACCTGACCGTCCTGTCCAGCATGGGCGTGCCGATACCGTAGTTGAAAAGCCTGTGCCAGCCCTCGTACTTGTCGGTGTAGTCGGCAGTGCCGTCATCGTCCTCTGCATAGTAGAGGCTCCCGGCGTCAAACCAGCCCCACAGCTGGGAGTCATTGAGCCTGTAAAGGATGTCCTTGTCTACAGCCTTGTACTCACCGGCTGGCCAGGTCTCACCCGTGTTGGTGTGCTCAAGGTCTCCACCCGTGGTGTTTTTCAGATACTTGTCAGGGTCAATCTGGCTCAAAACTCCCCCTTTATGACAAGGCCCACAACCGGGTTTTTGGCAGACCCGGAGGTGACCTTGACGGCAAGCTCGTCCCCCTTGTCCACAGCATTGCTGGTTGTGTAGCTCTGTATTTTTGTCCTCTGCGAGGTCAGTGATATGGACAGTATCAGCACAAAGGATGCTCCCGACCTCTCGTACACGCTGACTGTAAAGGTGTTGGCATCCTCATTGGCCACAAAGACCTCAACTATCTCACCATCAACGGGTACAATCCTGCCGGCAAGATTTGACGGTACCGAGTCGTTTAAAAGCCATGCACTTGATACGCTGCCGGACTTGCCCCAGGTAAAGCCGGGGCTGGCAGACTGGTCAATCCTCTCGTCCAGCTCCCTGAGTGCTGGACCCACCTGCTCACTGGTCAGACTGGAGCCCGTTGGGTCAAAGGGTATGCCCTCTGCCTCGGGCATGTGCCACCAGTCCTGCCCACCACCGTGGGCCGGGACTGAGACAAAAAGGAGCACCAGCAGCAGTATTAGTCTTTTAATCACTTGAGCTCCTGCACTATCACGTCATTGGATGCCGTCCCCGCTATCAGGTAAACCCCCACGTCACCCACCGGTATCACCACCACCTGCCTCTTGTAGATGGGCACACCCTTTGTGGATCCGGAGGTTGTCACACCCGTGGGTCCATAGTAGACCACCACGCTGGAGTCATTGTACATGAGAAGCCTCTGGCGTTTGGCGTCCCGGGTACCCCCAACCTTGGCCTCAACCTGTGTGGTACCCACCGACACCACGGCAGCCTGGTACCCGCGATCATGGGTGTCTGCACGGTCTGGATTGTATGCCATGCCTCCATGGATTGTGGGGGCCCAAAGCAGGCACAGCAGCAGTACTGGCCAAAGGTATCTCATGGGAGTCCTCCCTCAGCGTTTGTGGGCCTTTTTAAGGGCTTTTTTCATCTGTCTGGTGGTTTTGGCCCTCTTGACCGTCTTTGGGGCCTGAGGTGGCTTTTTGCCGCCCTGTGGGGCCGTCTTTGAGCGTGCGTGGCGTCTGGAGACCTCGGCACCGTCGATGGCTGACGCCATCCTGGTCTCAAGGCCCTCGGCCCATTTGAACATGGCAGCTGTAAAAAAAACCTCCTCACCCTCAAGCTCGCACTTTGAGCGTGCAAGGTACCTGTGCAAAACCTGCAGGTGCTGGTCATCGTGCTCCTGGACCTCTATGTACTTTGGCATTTTTGCCTCCTTGGCAGTAGTGGGGGCCACATGGCCCCATGGTTTAAAGGTTTAGCCAACCTGTGTAATCTGGACGTTGGCTGTCTCACCAGATGCACAGATTGCGTACACGTCAACAAACTCACCCAGTGGCAGCTGCTCTGTGGCTCCACCAGGCAGCTCAAAGCCCTTGGTGGCACCCGTTGCAGTCACACCTGACCCACCGATAAATGCAGGGTCAGAGCTCTGGTTTTGGAGTATGACCCACAGCCTGCCTGACTGCTTTGTGCCGTCAAGCTGGTCCGGGCCTGTCTCGTCCACTGCAACCACTGCACCACTGATGCCCACGTTGGGCGCGTTGTTGACCATCTGCCGTCTGTAGATGTCACTGATGCCGTCTGCACGGTCATTGGCAGCACTCAGCTCTGTGAGGGCAGCGTTTGTAGCCCTCCAGCCAATCTTTATCGGGTTGCCGGAGTCTGCAGTATCGTCAGCCACATCACCAACAATCGGGAATTCAGCCGAGCTGTTTACATCGTCGATGTAGACATGCTTGGCTCCAGCCGTTGCATGAATGCGGTCCCAGTGGTCGGTGTCCCAGCCCATGTCAAAACCGTTGACGTCCATTGCCTGCAGGTTTGCAGGGTCCACGGAGTCGCTTGACGGGGCTGCACCGGTCCACCTGAGTGTCTGGTGGGTGTCACCGGGTGTGGCGTTGCGGACATGGCCTATGAGGCCCACGTTGTCCGGGTCTGCGTTGGTTGAGACGTTGTAGACACCGTCAAGGTCGCAGTTGAGGTCATTGAGTACGTTTACATCAAGGCCCTCGTCACCGTCCACGTCTGTGGATGTGATCCGGTTGTCGCCGAAAATGTAGGCGGCGACCTCGTCACCCTTTGACGGAGTTGTTGAGTTGAATACCAGTCTTCCCTTGCCAATCATGTCAATCCTCCCATTGGTTTGCGTCAAAACAAGTACCAGTGGGAGTGCTCGGCAGATATGGCCAAGCACTTTAGAAATGACTGTGGGGCAAAGGGTCATGACCAGCTCCAAACCTTTGCGATGTCTGAGTTTTTGTCGGATGTAAATCTCAGTGTGTATGTCTTGGTTGGGTCCAGTCCCTTCTCACCGTACCCAGCCCCAGGAGGTATGTCCGTGCCCTCGGACGTGTCAGCCGTGTTGGCTGTCAGCACACAAAAGCCCTTGTCAAAGGCAATGTAAAACCTCTTGGTGCCTGCAGGCAGCGTGTAGGTGTACTCATTGCCTGCAGTGGCCATGGGCTCATGGTGGTGGTTGGGGGTGCCCACGGCAGCCTCTGAGGTCTCCACCGTACCAGTGACCTCAAGGGGCCCACCCGTTGGGCAGTTGGCCACGTACTGCAGAGGGAGGTCCTTTATTTCACCCATTTTTTTTACCTACTGCAAAGGCAGTCAGGGTCCCTGCCGTGTTTGAGCCAGCATAGTACTTTAGCAGGATGTACCTAAAGCCAATGACACCAAGGTTGTCCAGGTGGGTCTTCTCGTCCCCTGCACCACCCGTCTCCACCAGTGTGTGCTCTCCACAGTGGATTTTTGCAAACTTGTCCACCTCACGGACGTTGGACCCGTAGGCCACAAGCCTGCCGTCCAGCTTGTCATTGCCGGACCAGAAGGCCTGCCATGAGCCCACGGTCATCTCTTTGAAGTCAATCATCTCACTGACTGCATCCTGAGACATGTCCAGGTCTGTAAAGAGGTACCCACGGGCTGCATTGCGTGCTGTTTTACACTGCTCGTTTTGGCTCACGTCAGGCTCCTAATACTTGACCAACTGTGTGATGGTAAACCTGCATTTCCAGGTGGTACAGGTAAAGCTGCTGTCAGTCTGCGCCCTCACGACATCCCCGCTTTCAAGCGGCATGGTTACACTGCAAACCGTGTGGTATGTACCGGCTACATCGGCAAGGCAGACTGTTTCCCCTTCAAGCGTATCATTGCCATCCCAGTTTGCCTGGATAAATCCTGTCACCATCTCCTTGAAATCACCAACGTCAGACCACAAATCAGAGGCCATGTTGTTTGTTACAGGCTCAACAAGTATTGGCCTGTGGGTATTTCTCAGAGTGTGTATTTTTAATGACAATTTTTCACCTCACAATGCAGACGTTGGCGTACACTGGTTGCATTCTAACAATACTCCTTACCATTTCAATCAGAGACAGTATAACTTATCGTTAAGCCACCACCGGACGTCTGATTGGATAAATTGCCAGCGTGATCATAATGCGTGATAGCAATAGTCCCGTCTGTGTAAACCGTTGCCCTGGTTTGTATAGCGGTGCTTAAAGCATACGAATTATAAGCATCAACATCCGGTCGTCCCCAGTCAGGAATTAAACCAGCCGAGCTTTCGACAAAGGAATCAGCCGCATGGGTCAAGGATGAAATAGACGAGATTGTAACCATCCTTTCGACCTTGACAATTCTAATACTCCCTCCGGTAAACTCATTGTCCAGTGCAATTTCAGAAACTTTATCACCATAGACATACGCTTGCGGAAGGTTCTGGGTTACGGGATAGATAGACCAATAGATAGGGTTAACAGGAGCAGATCCTACGCCCTGACGTATTTGAACAGCTCCATTATCAGCCTTTCCTCTAATTCTTATTGTCTTTTGATTAAAATTAGATACCTCATACAACCCGCAAAGAGTAACGGAGTCTCTTCTATTTGTATTATCTGATTCTTGTCTGTGTCCTGATTCGGCAATTACAGTGGGGGTAAGATCGCTCAATTCATAAGCTTGCGAAGCGTCGGCAGTTCCGCCTGATCCAACCAAAACTGCGCACACATTATAGACACCAGTTCTTCTGGGAGTCCATACAATCCCAGGTAATTCACTTCCGTATCCAGTAACAGTCCCGAAATTATAATTTATTGTTTCAACCAGGTTACACGTCGCATCTGCGGTAAAATCACCATATGCAGTATTAGTTCGGCTCCATATACAAGTATCGTCATGATATCCAGACCACGCAAGAGCAGACGTATCAACGCTTACAGCCTTCTGGGAGTCAAGGGGATAACGGTAGACTGAAACAAGCATCTCATCCCATCTTACGTATACATATGCCGTCGAAGCGCCGTCTGCACGGTTTGCAAGAAGTGTAAAGGTGGTGGTGCCCTTTCCCGAAGTGTATTGAAATTCCGTTTCAATAATGTTTATTTGCGGCCTCTGCTGGTTTGCAAGGGTTGTGATTCTGGTAACATCCTTTCTTGTGGTTCCGTCCGTTATGCCCCAGTCTACGCTTGAGGTGCCTGCACCTTCATGTGTAAACTGGGCGCGAAATGTAACCCGATAATTTCCAGGTTCAAGATTAGAAACCCTTATTCTTGGAATTTGCCCATCATTTGAAGCGTCTGCTATTGCTTTCCCGACAAATACCCTTGGGTTATCATCACAATCAGCATCGGCTGAAAAATCATTCCAGTTGTTTGCCGCCTTGCTCCACTGACAATCTGTTGTAGCCACCCATTTTTTGCTGCCGTAAAGCTCGGTTTCCGAAAGCTCAAAACTGTTCAGATCAGAACCGGCCCACATGTTGTCCACAATTATATCAGCAGCCGAGCTGTTCAAACTCTCTAAACGAAGCTGCAGATTACCTGATGTTGGGCATGTAAATGCAACACGTGCCTTGAGGCTCTCACCACTTGAAGTGGGCACAAGCTCAAGGACCTCATGCAAAGCATTGGACCCATCATAGGCGTATGCAGACATGTGACCTGCTGTGGCACCGTCCCAGCTGTAGTAAAAGGATATTTCGCAATCCTTGCCGTACAGTCCCTTGGGTATTGCAACAGCATCACTTGTCAGGTACTCACTGGCCGCACTTGGATTCCACTTGAGACTCTGGTCTCCAAACAATTCGGATGTAGTCTCAACAGACTTGACTGAGGAGCCTGATGCAGTCCAGTTATTGGTGTTTCGAGGCACTTCAAAGTCAGGGTTTTCAATAACGTTTACCTTGTTGCCCGCTCCACCAACACCACCCTCACCAAGGGTGGCAATATTTGAATCAGTATCTATTGTCTTTATCTGTTTTGTGTCTACGAAGATTTTAAGATCATTTGCTCCACTGGGAGCACTGGGAGCACCTGACTGGTGATACATCTCAATGGCACCATCACCAGCAGTACCGGATATCACCGCCCTGTTGGCGTCAAGCTCCCTGCCCACACTCACATCACCTTTAAAATCCTTGCCGCTTGCTGTCATACAGACCATAAGGGCAATCACTGTTATAAATAGATATCTCATTGCAAAACTCCTTTAAAAAAGTTGGTCTACATCAATACAAGCTTTCCCTCAAACCTGAGGTCAGGGCTTTCCGTTACACGTATGGATACGTCACCAGACGAGTTTACAAGTACCCTGTCGGGCTCCACCTTTATATAGTCCGTGCTGACCTTCTCGTACACCTGCACAATGGGACTAACCCCCTTGTGGTGGTCACTATCAGGACGTGTAATGGTGTAGTAACCACCAGCAGCACTTCCCCAGTCTGTGGTGGCGTTAAACGTCTTGACATCCCTTTCGTCACCCTGCTCAAGCACACACGCTATATCCTCCTGACCACCAGTGTTGTTGGTTACTCTGAGACTTGTCAGCGTTGAGCCAGGTGTGGCTGCAATCGTAAAGTCATCCAGTGAGGGGGTGGTTTGGGCTGTCAACCTTGTCAGCTCTCCAGTGCCCGTATTGAGACTGTAGAGCTTGATTCGTATGTCAGACAAAGCCACGTTGTAGTTGTGGACAAAATCCACACTAGCAGCATTGTCAAGGTCCTCCTCCTCAAAGTACCTGCCACCCATCATGTCTGCCAGTTTGGTCCATGCAGACCTGACTGCTGCATGAAGGTCAACTCCTCCCGGCTCTCCCAAGTCTGGATGTGCAAGTGGTAATCTACCCACATTGGTTGTTGCTGTCATCGTCCTGCTCCTCTCGTATGCTCCTCAAGTTTGTGTAAAGTCTCATACTTGTCCAGTGGCCTGGTCTGTATCTGACCATCCACAAAAACAGTGATTTTTGAATCTCTGGTAATTATTGACATGCCGATGACATCACCAGCACCTGTGTATGAGGCAATCTTTGACCTGCCCAAAAATGAGGGTGCAGTCAGTGCCACCCTCCACTCAAAGCTTGCAAAGTTGTGCCCATCGACAACCACAAGTGGCTTTATGGTCCACTGCCCAAACCTTTCACCCTCAATGACAGCCTTGGCCAAATGGTCCTTGTCCACAAAGGCAGCCATCTGCTTTGGGTCCTGACTGGCAGCATTCCAACCACCGTATCTGGTTTTTTTGCCATCACTGTATTCAAGCCTCCACCTTAGCCTGTAAAAGGGCTGGGTGCCCTTGCGTTTGGGCAGCTCTTTGGCCAAAAAATCGTCAGTGTATGGGCACATTGCAATACTCCCACCTGGTACCTTTTACTGTCAGACGTTTGCCCTGACAGCACTCTGTTATTTTACCACCCTGGGATCCAATGGACTCACCAGCTTTTTTGGCACTGTCAAAGACCTCACCAGTACTGATGCACCTGACAGGTCTTTTTGCAGCTGCTGCACTCTGTCTGGCTCTGGTCTCAGCTGATGCTTTACGTCCCCGCCTGGTCTCAGCCTGTTTGCGTCTGGCCTCCTTGGTCTGGCCAGCTCTGGTGAGTTTTGCCATGAGCTCTGGGTCTCTCTTTTTACCCAGCCAGGGTCTGGCAATGCTTTTGGCAGGATTGGCCTGCTTGGTGGCCTTGATTTTATCGCGTGTACTTTGTGGTCTGGGTTTGCCCCATGTCCAGTGTCTCTCCTTGGCTCTCATCTGACTCAGGATTTTTGATGCTCTTTTGTCCCAGCCCTTGCTGCTCATGCCACCTGCTGAGACATTGGCAAGGTCATTGCCTTGGGCCAAAAATGACCTCACCAGCTCAATCTCCTTTTTAAAAGCATCATGCTCAGTGAGGTCTTTTGCAAAAAACCTGACAGTTGGTTTTGTTTTGCCAAAGATCGAAGCCCAGCGTTTACTACGCTGTGCATGTACGTATGCCCGTCTACGTCTGCCCTTGCCTACGTACCTGCATGTCCCAGTACTGTCATAGTGTCCGTACACGTAATAGTCCTTGTAATTGGTCATGGTATCCTTCTTTTGGAGGATGACACTAGACCATGATTTTTAGCACGTCAAGACTCTGCATAAAGCTGCCAAAACATGCTGATATGCCACCAATTACCAGAGCAGTGAACGAATATGCCCATACCCAATCCCACTGAATGATGCCACCGTCTGGTGCCGAGTCCTCAAGGTAGAACCTTACGCCCACCCATGCAGTGTCTCCCAAAACGGTGTCACCAGATTTGCCAATCTGTCCAGTCACTGGAGTGGTTGCATCCACCGGAGTGCCTGCATTGTTCCAGATCATGGCATCCACATGGAGGTCAAAACCAGAGGCAAGGCTGATACCATCAGTGCCGTTGTTGCCGTAAATATTTACTTGAGCACGTGATGGCAAAAAAGCGCTTGCACCAAGGCTGGCTATGTTTTGTCCAGCATGCTCAATTCTGTACCCACTGGCCAGACCGTCACTGTTGTTTGCTGTAGCCTCATTGTCTGCCTGACCCTTTGCAATCATGGTGGCTATGTCTGCAGCACTTGATGCCGCACCTCCATAGGCCTGAGAGTACTCATCGATGAAGGTCTTGGTATCAGTTATTGGATCCACTGTGGCGTTTGTTGATACATAGACATCCTGGTGACCCGTGTTCGAGGGCTTGGATATGATGGGTGTGTACTCGGAATTTACCACTTGGCCCAAGTCCAAACCGGTACCACCACCAGCCAAAGCATCAGCAACCTGGCTGGGTGGATTCAATACTTTTGAGATTGTCAAGTTAACTGCCATTGTCATGTCTCCTGTGTAATGGTTGCTGTAGACCCACCAGTGATGCCACTGTATCCCGGACTCCAGCCGCCAAAGGGCACCATCTGGAAACTCCAGAACCTGACGGGTATTGCAAGTCCCTGTGGGTCATATCCTAAAGTACGTATCATTGCAGGGGTCTTGTCAAGCTGGACAGACCCAATATTTACATTGACGCTCACAAAGTCCCCTACATCCAAAAGAAGGGCCCTTGGTGTGAGTGTCACGTCAATCCTCTCGGAGTAGGCACTGGCAAGCTTTAAAATCTCCTTTAGGTTGCGTGTCACATCCCCAATTTCATAGAGGTTTGGAAAAACAACCAGCTTTGATATCTCCCTGCCAGCCTGTGTGATTGCAGCGTTGTTTCGATAAAATGGCGTAGACAGCCTGGCCTCGCCCTTGGAAGGGTCAAAATCAAAGTCTCCCTTGGCCCTGTTAAAGTTGTTTAGGTCATCAGTCATGGGTTTGAACGTCCCACGTACAGCATCCCAGTTTCGCACCTCATAGGATGGGCTGGCCTCAAAGTCATCCAGATGCAGGGAGTTTATCTTTAGCTTTTGGTCCCTTGATATAAAGGCCTCAAGCCTGACCTGCTCAAGCATGGACAGGGCATAGGCCAAAACCTCCTGAGACTCCTGTATCCATACCCTGCTCAAAACCCCTGCAATATCAGATTCTGTTGGTGTGGACTTGTCCCTGTAGGTTGCCCAATTGGCATCAAAGTCTCCAGATGCCAATCCTCCAAACCTGATGAGGATATCTCTGGCTTGCCAGACAATATTGTCATCGTATCCGCTGAGGTCCACGCCTACGCATTTGAGATAAAACTCATCACCTGCTCCATATTGCCAGGGACTGCCGTCAATCATGAGGTTTCCCTGCTGGATATCTATGACCTGGTTGTTTGTACCGCCCACAATGCTGATGTCCGAGGATGCAAAGGTATAATAGTCCTCCCCCCTTCTGAGGGTCACACTGGAGGTATCCACACTCTTTAGGGGGACCGAGCTGATGACACACCTGACATCCGTGGTGCCGGCAAGGACTCCAGCATTGGTGCCGTTTACCGGGAAGGCAGGTACTGCAGGTGCCTCAGGTCTCAAATATGCTGTCCAGTCTCCATATATGACCGGAACACCAAGTCCCACAAAAGAGTCCTCAATATCAGGCCAATCATCATCAATAAGGACTTGGTTGGGCAGAATGTTGGTGTTTATATCATCAAAATCATTTCGACAGGTCAGTATGAAGGTGGAGGTATTACGCTCAAACCCACCCACATCTGTCACCTTGCCCCTAAAAATCTCTGTATATGAGCTGGCAAGCTCTGCCAGCCCCACCTTGACCACCACGTTCCTGCCGATAAAACCGTCATAGTCAGCCCCACCAGGCAGCCATCTTGAATATTCACCATCTACGTTGGACACCTCAAGCTTCAGCTCACTAAACTGGAGCTCTCCACTCAGCCATTCACCTACTGTTTTTTGTATGATTGGAAAGGTCACACGGGGAGGATAAAACACACCACCCACATACTTGGCCCTGTCACTGGCCAGTATGGTATTTGACGGCACCTCAATCTCTGCAATCATTTCAATGCGATTGGCAAGATTGTCCTGGCACTCGTCCAGCAAAGCCTGATTCAAGGCTGTAGCTGTTTCATAAGGCCGTCTGTCACTTGTCCCCATTACAAACTCTCGTCCCAGTCAAGGCTAAACCCGACACGGTGGTTGTTATCACTGAGCGCCTGGTGATTCTCCACAGGCAGCTCCACAAGCTTGGCAAACACAGCCAGACTGGACGGCTGTGTGGGTCTTGGTATGATCAGACACTTGAGGTCAGTCTTGGCATCGGCAAAATAATCCTGCATCAGTCTCCAGTTGCCGCCATCATAAAGCCACTGGCTGAAATTGAGGCCCAGCACCTTGCGCGTTGCCCTGTCATTGGAGACATTGGTAAAGCCCTCAGTCTCAAGCGTATCCTTGAAATGCTTGTTTCCATATCTGACTGGATTGTCAAAACACTCCCTCAGGCTGACGATACTGGCAGACCCAAAAACAACAGCACCAATTTTTATATGGTTGTCTGGGTTGGTTGGGTCTTCTATGACCAGCTGCCAGTACCTGAATGCATCGGTGGGCAGTGTCGGACTGATGTAATACATGTTTTCCAGTTCTGTGACCAAAACCTCACTAAAGCCTATGGTTGCAAAGTTTGGAACAGTAGATCCCTGAAGGGTTACACGGGCACTGGTAGTTAAATTGTGGTCAAGAATACCAAGGGTGTCCACAAACGCTCCCTGTGGTATTCCCGTGTCACATCTAAGCCTGACAAGGGCAATATCCCCATTATCTGACTGGTACCTCTGCTCAAGGATATCCGTGTTGAGGTTGTTTTGAGAGTAGTCTGCCACAGACACTGAGGGTATTGCTGTCCAGTTGGTCCCACCAAGGGATGATGTACCACGAGAGGCAAAATTACAGAGTATTCTAAGCTGTTGGATATTGTACAAGACCATGGTGGCCTGAGTGCCAAGGTCCACCTTTTTTATCATGTTTGCCTGCATGCCCAGAGGCGTCTCGGTATCCACCCTCATTTTGGCCTGCACACCCAAAGCCTTAAGTACATCCTTGATTTTAAGGTCCACCTGCATGCCCTGCAGCTTGTCATCAGCCTCTGAAACAATCCTCATCTCAGCCTGTACGCCCTGCTTTGCCCTGATACAGCCAGACAAATAGGGGTCTGTGAGGTATGGCTCAGAGTTTAGATATTTGGGACACCACCAGTGTGCAAGGTCTCCAGCTTTTACCTGAATACCCAAAAGCTTTTGGTCACCAATCTGCATTTCTGTTTGGGTGCCGAGTGGTTTGGTCTTTTTGGTAAACATTTCCACCTGCATGCCCAGCTGCTCAAGTATCCTGCCAGCCAGATAGGGCAGATCAGATAGGTAGGGTGTTTCAAGATATCCGATTTCGGTTGTCATGCCCTGCTCCTAACCCCCCTGTCAGAGAGTACAAACTCACCCCTCTGTGATTTTTGTTTCAGCTGCCTTTCAATTTCCGGTACAACCTCGCGTCTGACCTGGTCAACAGTGAGGTTGGTTTTGGCATTGACCACTATGTTTATATTTGTGGGACCACCCGTGGCAGGTACAAAAGGCTCACGTGAAGCATTTATGGCTGCAAGCAATCCAATATTGGCTCTTGCAGACTCTCTGTTGACCACAAATTCACCTGGCGTGAGCATCGCCGGTACAGAGTCCGTGCCCCTGGGTACAAGCGCACCCGCCTGGGCATATATGGGCCCGCCGTTGGCCCTATAGATATTTTCGGCATTACGAACGGCATTATCAATACTGTTTGCCGTGACAATACCACCTGTGGATCCAAATATACCTCCCACATCGGGAGCCCAGCTGAAAAGGTCATTGACAAAGTTTTGTAAATCCTCCACCCATTGGGGTTTTGACAAAAGCGGGGTAACCACATACTCGTCTATCCATTTCCATACGGCAAAAACACCATCAGTCACAGGCCCAACTATATGCTCCGAAACCCAGCCCCAAACAGCATTCAAACCTTCAATCATGGGTGTCACAACGTTTTGCACCACCCAGTCCCATACCGCCCAGAGCCCGTCAACAAGAGGCATGACAATCCGCTCCCATACAAAGGTCCAGACAGCCGTCAAACCCTCTATTATCGGATTTAGAATGTTGTCCCAAACCCACTGCCAGACGGCTCTTAAAGCTTCAAAAACCGGCATCAATATCTTGTCGCGTATCCACTCCCAGGTCCTCACAAGAGCATCCCACAGCCTCTGCAGGATGTTTGCAGACCTGTTTGTGCTTGATCCTATTGCGTTGCGTATCCTGTCTGAGACATCCATACCCCTGGTTGCAGCTGCAATATCTACAACCTCAAACATCTCCGAGGTGCTCCTTGATATGTCATCACCAAGCTTTTTGAGCTGCTCCTCTGTCTCGCTAAAATCCACACCAAGATCAAAGATATCCTCCTGCCCAAGCACGTTTGCCAGGGTATTGACAATCTCCTTTAGACCGTCCAAAAGCCCCATGACGATGGCTTCTCCAATTTCCGGAGCCAGTCTGATCATGGTTTCGACAAATATGACTGCCAGCCTTGGCACCATGGCAACCAATCCAACCTGCAGGGCAATAATGAGACGTGGGACGGCAGATACCAGCCCAAAAACAAGCTTCTCAACAAATTCAGGCAACCTGTCCAACAAGTACTGAAAAGCATCCGGTATTCCTGTGGCGATCAACTCCACCAGGGCATTGGGCAGGTCAATTAGCAGACCCTCCACCAAAGCGAATGCAAGATCACCAATACTGGATATGATGTTGGGTATAAATTCGCTTATAAACCTTCCGATGGAGCCAATCAGATTTTTTACACCATCCACAATGGCAACCGGCAAATCCGTAATTGAATCAATGAGATTTGCAGCTTTGGATAAAAGCTGAGGTATTGCATCAACAAGCTGCTGAGCGGCATCAAGCATCATGTTTGCAGCTCCCAGCACAGCAAGAGGTCCTGTCATTGCCGTGCTTACTGCACCAGCAATAGACGCTGAGCCCTGTCCAAAAACATCCCCAATAAGTTTAAGGTCTTTTTCCTTGAAAAGCTCAAAGTCCTTTAGAGTACCTTCAATCTGAGGTATTGCGGGTCCAGCCTCCTCTGCACCCTTGACAAGTCCCCCACCTGCCTGGATTGCCTTGTCCTCCACCTCATCCAGCCCGTTTATGAGCGTGTCAATAAACTTGCCAGCTTCTCCTGCAAGCCCAAGGTCCACACGTTTGGCGGTATCTGTCAGCTGCTTGTCAGTATCCTCAATCTGCCTGTTTATCTCATCAGCCTCTCCTGCAAGGCTTGACATCGCCTCACGTACACCGTTTAATGCACCCTCACCAACCACCCCAAAGGTATCCATTGCCTCAAGCATGATCTCAATACCCACCAGAACACCTGTTGCAATGGCGTTGAAACCACGCTGTACCCTGAGCCACATGGATTTAAATGCATTGCCTATGGTGTCGGCAAGATCCTCAAGGTGATCCATATTGCTTATAAATATGTCCACGGCAGCAACCGCTGCAGCCACACCAGCGGCAATCAGCAAAAACTTGCCGGCCACAATGGCAGCTGGTGCAGCAACAGCCCAGATGGCAGGAGCAAGGGCCGCCAGGCCTGCAATTATTTTAGGCCCTGTGAGCAGTAAAAACGCCCCTGCAAGCCCCTTTATGGAGACAGCAACAGATTCCCAATTTACCTGCCTGACAGCGTCAGACAGCCGTTTTACCACGTCTATTGTCATTTCCATTGCATCTATGAGTACCTCTATTGCAGGTACTGCAAATTCAAGCAGGACACTGCCAATCCTGGTCATGGCGGACTCAAAGCGTCCCCTCAGCACGCCCAGTCTGAAGTCTGCCGTTTGGGCAATCTTTGCAAAGGCATCCTCTGTAACCTGACCCATATTTTCAGCGCTGGCACCCATGTCCTCCATGATGTCATTAAACTTGTTGCCTATGCTCCCGCTTGTCAGTGCAAGCACGGCATTGACTGCCTCAATCCTGCCAAAAAGCTTGGTGAGGCTCTCAGTAGTCCCGTCAGTCTGGCCAATAATACGCCTCAGGGTTGTGACCATGCCGTCCTGTGATATGGCGTTTTGTATTGAGCTGATATTCAGCCTGTCAAGGACTTCACGCAAGTCTCCAGTCTGCTTGGACAGGCCTACCATGGCACTCCTCACCTGGGTCACTGCCATGGCTGTCTCAACACCTCCAGTGGTAATGGCTGATACACTGGCCACAAGCTCCTCCATGGACACCCCTGTGGCAGCTGCCAGAGGAGCAGCCATACCCAAAGACGCACTGAGTGCGTCCACAGTAGTCTTGCCAGCCCTCATACCGATAAACAGGGCATCAGTGACCCTTGCAGACTGCTCAGCCGATATGCCGTAGGAATTTAACAGAGTGGTCAGACCATCGGTGGCAACGGCAAGATCTGTCACACCACCCACGGCAAGCTTTTGGGCAAAAGTGAGAAGGTCTGTGGACGTGGCAGCATCTACGGCACCAGATGACAGAGCCTGATAATATGCCTTGGCCAGCTCGGTCTGGTCTGTGCCAAACTGCTCTTGCTGCTCAAGTATCTCATCAGTAAAAAAGCCCATGGACTGGCTGCCATCGTCCAGTAATGTAGTGATCTCAGCCACTGACTTTTGGAGGTTTACAGCAGAGCCCACGGTGGCATCAATCGCTTGACTGGCGCGTCTTGATACCGTCCCAAAAATCTGCATTGACTGGTTTATGCCTGTCATGGCAATGGCAAAGGACTGAAAGCCCTTGGTTGCCTGCTGGGCCTTGGCTCTGACTGAATCCAAAAACTTGACGTTTTTGGCGTCAAACTTCATTGGCACCACAAAAGTGTCACCAGTCACCACTGCCATAAAAACCTCATTTCTTGCCAAACATTCTGGCAATCATTTTACCAATTGCCTCCAGTACCCTGGGCGTAAACTCTCCCACCTGCTCCCAGGTCCTGCAGTACATCCTGTGTCTGTACCTCTGGACAAATACCGGAAATACTTCGCAAAAATATTGGTCCTGATGCTCAAGACCGCCTTCGCGTGGAAGGATGCCCGTCTCTGTGGCCACCACACACTGGTTATACAGCTCCAATAACCACCTGTGGCGTGTAGCCTTGCCTGGACAAAAGGTGTACTTGAGGCTGTAGCTGTCCACGGGTTTGGGCTTTTTGTAGTTGTTGTAACCAGGCTCCTCACAGCGTCTGGCCTCCCTTGTCATTTTGGTACATCTTGAGCATCTGTACACTCCACTTGTCTTTGCACTGGCAAACCTCAAATCTACCAGTGCCTGCATCAGTTTTTTGCATTTGCCTTGTGCTCATCCTTTGTGAGCATGGTGTAATGACTGAATATCTCTGGTACAAGTCCAGCTCTCTCCAAAAGCGACATGGTCCTGTTGTCCACATATCCACGCGAATCCTTTTTAAGGACAATTACATTTTCCACATTGGGCGGGTTTTCGATCTCCTTTAACACCATCCTGACAACCGTGTATGCCCATGACCCAAACTGGACAACCGGGTCTTTGGTGTCCTTGTCAATACTCTTGATCATGGAGTTTTTGATGGCTGCGGCTTCCTTGCCGTCCAGTTCGAAATTGCAGACAAAAACTGTTGGGCTCATGTCCTGCTTGTATTTGATAGCATCCTCATTGCGTACCGGATCCTCACGGTATCTCTCCCAATCCTCCTCAGTGGTTCCAGTGGGCTCCTGGTCTGTCTCTTTGGCCCAGTCTATTGCCGTATCCTGTTTGGAGATGACCCTCACACAATTGAGCCGTTTTTGGTTGTTTAAAACAATTGCCATACCTGCCTCCTGTAGGTTTAAAAAAAGGGGGACGGTTGCACATGTATGTGGCCGTCCCCGCATAAGCTGCTGCCATAAAAACAATATGTATGATACGTGGGGACTCCCAGTACCCAACGGGTATTAAAGGAATGCCGCCCGTATCGGGTCTTTTGCATTCGGAGCGCTCTGGTACAAAAAGCCCTCAAGAGTTACAGGAGTTGTCCCCTCCTCAGGGTTGTCAATCCTTGGTACTGTCGGTTTCCAGTTGGGTGCCGTAATGAGCAGATACCTTCCGGTACCGTCTCCAATTTTCAGTTCAATGCTGTATCCGTTAAAATCTCTGGCCTGTACCAGCCACTCAAGCGCCTTGGTGGACAAGTCAAGGGTCACAGACAGATTCCAGTTGGCACGTCCACCAGCTGCAAAGCCCTGGTTTGCATCAGAACCAAAGCAGTTGTTTATGTCCGTGTGGTTGTTGACCAGTCCAAGGGTCAGGTTGGTAACACAATACTCATCACCAAGGGCATCAAACTTGAATGTGCCCTCAAGGTCTGTGTAAATATTGTCTCTTGCAGTCTGCTGGATTGCACCCGGATGCCATGGCACGACATAGCTGTCATCGTCAGCATCAACGGATGTGCTGAGTACAAGCTTGTGTGTGGCATTATCCACACTTGATACAAACAGGCTGCCATCAGCGCCAGCAGTTATTGTCCTGCCATCAGCCTTGACCAGCATGACATATGCATTGGCAGTATAACGCTTGCTCTCATTGTCATTGACTATGACATCAGTGCTGGAGGAGACAATACCATTGACCTGGCTGATGCCTGCAATGCTTGCTTTTTCTCCGTTACCAACAAATTTCATGGTGCCCGGAGCATCACCAGGTACCGTGAGCGTCCAGTCCCTGCCGTACATGCCTGTGTAATACTCACCGTAGATGGTGCCAACACGTACCATGGAATATGTAAAGTTGGGCAATCCCTGCTCATATACGATGGATGTACCGGCATTTACAGTTTCTTTTCCAAACACGGACTCAAGGAGAAGTCTGATTGCCGTGTCAATACTGTCACCGGCAGATCCTGACATGTTGATCATGGTATCAATATCATGATCTGCCACCTTCTTTTGCTTTACAACATCCACATGATACCTGCCTGACCTGTGGGCGTTTGACTCGGCAGGTTGCTCATATCCAGGACCACCTGTAGTGTTGAGCAAAAAGTCCTGATCATTGGTACCTGCCGCCTCTGTGCCTCCGTTGGCCGTACCAAGTTTGAGGTCATCTGCCACGTTATCACTGATGGCGTCCGTTATGACTACAGCACTTGTGGTGCCTGTCTTCTGGCTCTTGACCTCGTAATGGTCATCAGCGTTGTCATAAAACACCCATACACGCCCATCCTGAGAGGCAGCGGCAAGAGCTGCATTTATCTGGGTCTCCAGTTCTGCCTCAATGGCCGAACCAGTTGACAGCCCTGCAAGAGTCAGTGTAACTGCCACTACAGCACCACCGTCCACAGCCACGTTCAGGCTGTCATCAGATCCGGCAGAAATGTCTGTAGATGCTGCAGTGTCTCCAATGGAGGAGCCCTGTGTGCCTATTCTTGGGGCACTAAACGTCCTCTCTATTGCCTCCTTGCGGGCAAAAATAGCGCCGTCAATACCAAGGTTGAAGCCTTGACGGTTGCCACCGTAAATTTGTGCATAGTCTACGCTTGAGCGGTACTGTAGTCCCATTGGTTGTCTCCTTTAAAAATTCCAAAGTTTAGTTTCGTATCTAATACCAAGGACAACCCCATACATCCGGTTGGCCTCAATCATGTTTAAATCTGTCCAAAGATCCTTGAGATTTACATCATAGACTGAGGCATGTATGCCGTTGGGAGGAGGTCCCCTAAACGCCGTGTTTACCTGTGCCGTAGGACTGTTGGCATAAACCGCCTTTAAAACAGCCCTCACGAAATCATCCATTACACTGTCAGGCTGATCGCCATGGATTAACTGCAATTCAAATGACCAGTTGCCCCTCATGCATCCGTGACTCTGCTCGGGCTTGTCCTGGCCGGCAATGCAAAGAATTGCAGGCAGCTCAAAATCGGCAAGGTCCATGCCCATGGGTATCTGGTCAAAATAGACCTTCTCAACAGTCAGATCATACCCGTTTACATTCTGGATTGTCTTCAGCCTGTCAACCAGTCCCTGCTGTATCTGTGTCTTTAATGCGGTCATTTTCTACCCAAAAGCTCCCTCAGCCGTTTTGTATAGGAGGCCTTTTGTATATTCTGTGCCTCAATCGCTGCCGGCATCAAGTATGGTCTTGCTGGCATTTTAACCTTTTTGGCCAAAAAGAATAATACCCAGGAACGTGCTGACCCAATGGAAGCCCCTGCACGCCTTGTCCCCCAATAAACAGCCACTGCATTACCACGGTCTGTGGGCTGTATCGTAAAGTTGTTTGGGTTTTGCCTTTTGGCCGTTATAAACTCTGTGGGAGTCATCCTCTTGAATCTTGCCGGGACGTCCCACTGCTTGAGCCAGAGGTTTTTGGCTCTCTTTGGCTTTATGGTCCCACCCATCTCATGGATACGGCCGTATGGTATGCCTCTGGTGCCGATAAACCCCTCAGGCAGGTCAATACCCCTGCCTGTCTGTTTGGCTCCACCAAAGATGCTGTTTAAAAGTCTGCCTGACAGTCTCCGCTTTGACTCTGTTTTGCCAAAGCTGTCACGGGCGTTTTGCTTGGCCAGCTCCTCAGCCTTTGTAACCATGTCAAGCATGGACAGGCCGTGGGCCTTCAGGAGTACGTTGTTGACTCCCTTGATATAGGCTGCCAGCTCCCTTATGTCCCTATGCTTAGCCAAAGCAGACTCCTGTCTAATTGTAAATATAATCAAACCCGGATGGGTTTATACATTGCGTTGGGCCATGGGCAGACCACCAAACTCAGGCCCAGACTTGTATGGACCCAGTTTGTAAACCACCTCCTTGGGTAGGCCTGTCTTTTTGTCCCAGGCTGCGAGGCTGTTGGTGTATCCCTCTGACTCATCCTTTTTGGCACGTGAGGCAAGCCCAATGGATTTACGCCCTTTTCGTCTAAACTCAGCCTCAACTGCCTGCAGGACTGCAAGGTGTACGTCACCCGGAACACCATCGTATCCATAGGTATAGTCAACACGTACAACAGACCTTCTAAAGGGCTGCTTGTAAAAGGCCAGCTTGATGGCACCGTCCTCCACCTGATACTCATCAGAGTCCACAAGTGACCCACCAGAGCCATCCGGGTCACAGTGCAGGTAAAGGGCCTGTACACTGGCCACCGGCCTCTTGTCTGGAACAATGATATCTGATTTGTTGCCGTCAATGACCTCATTGGTAATGGGCGTCAGCTCAAAGGCAGTTTCACAATAGTTGAGTATGGACTGCTCCACAGACTCCTGTATCACTGTGAGTATGGCATCATGGGTGCTGCTGGTGATACCGAGCCACTCTTTTATCTCATCAAGGGTGACAAGTGACATGTGGATTTACGCCTTCTTTTTGCTGACTTTCTTTTTGCTGACCTTCTTTTTGCCAAACATGGACTTGTCAGACTTTTTGGGCATGTCTTTGGTTTTTGTCTCCACCTTCTGGTGACCTAAAAGCTGGTAATGTCCACCTTTTAACTTGTCCAGCTCAAGATTCTTGACCTCAACAAGCCGGTTGGGATATTGCTTGAGCATCCTTTGGACAATTGACTCAAGGACAATTATACACTGTCCATCCTTGAGCATCACACCACCACACTCGAATATGGTCAGTGAGGAGCCTCTCAGGTTACATGCCTTCAATTCCGTGCATTTTTTCATGTCAGACCCCTTTTAAAGAGCCCCACCTCCCACATGGAGAGGAGGGGCTTTCAAACATTTAGAGTTTAGCTCTTGGCAATATTGCGGGCGTAAATGACACTACGCTCATCAGATGACTGAGGAACACCAGCAAAGCTGTGGCGTGCCTTGGCACTCATCAACATGGTGTCTGAACTAGGCAGACTGGGAGCAGCCCAAATTTTGGTTGCCTGACGGGTCCACCTTTGAAACCTGGATTTTTTGACAATCAACATGCCCATGAGATTTTTCGTAATATTGTCATAAACACCATCGGCGTTGAGGTCTTCCCTCATGTAACTGGACTCAATGCCCTTGACTCCAAATACCGGAGGTATTTGGCCTGTTACATTGGATGCAAGAGCACCAAAAGCAAAAGCAGTGAACAATTCAGGGATAGCTCCTGTGACCAGCTCATGACCAATGTGGCAGGGCATGATCCAAATGAGGTCAGACTTGTCATCACCCATGCACTTGGTACGCTTGAGCATCTCTGCAAAAAGGTCTTTGTCTGCAGTAGAGCCACCGTGGTTGTAAACAATCTCACCACCACCGACAACAGCCTCGTTTGCAATGGCAAGCTTGCGGAAGCCTTTGAATGCCTTGCGGAAATCCTTGGCATTGGTTACATCGGAATCCTGGTGTGGTGCAGTAGTGTCGCCATTTATGATTGAGCGCTCATATGAGCGTCCAACACCACGCTGTACCTCATATCTGATTTTGTCAATGATCGGAGGTGCAGAGTCATCAAGCAGGTCCTGGGTAACAACCGTGTGTACCACGTTGTTTTTGGACTCAACAAGGTATGATGCCTTTGTGTTTGTTTGTGCAGTAAAGGTTGCGTCATCAGCCTCAAGCTCACCAAACATGAGACCAAGAGCGCCTGGTACCCTTACCGTAGAGTTTGCCATCGGGAGCTGGTCAAACTCGTCTGCCAAAAGGAGGGCTATCTCATATTCTTCAAAATAAAAACGTGCCTGGACTGTCGGCAGCCAGCTGTCAAAGTCCGTGACATTAAAAGCCTTGAGCATGGGCTCAAGTGCATTTTTGTACTCAGGTACGTTTTTCATCTGTTCAACCGTTGGACGTGCTGTACTATATTTGATGCCAGCCTGTATTTCACAGTTGTTGAAAACCTTTTTGAAATACAGGAGCCTGAGGCGGACGTCATCAGGCATGAAACCTGTTTGCTTGCGGCTTCCAAAGTTGAGGGGACATGCGATTGTCTTCTCGTCATTGTCCGAAACCCTCTGACCAATAAGCTGGCTCATGTGACGTGCTCCAGCCATTTCCGCCCACTTGAGGTCTTCTTTGTAAATAGGCTTGCCTGTGATAGCAGGTGCCTGCTTGCCGTTTATGACTCCATAAATTCCATCGAGTCCCTGGTTTTGCTCTGTCATGTCAATCACTCCCTAAAGTACGTTAAAAGAATAAAAAAGGGTGGGCACCTGCTCCACCTCTAAACTATTTATCCATTGATCTGGTTGTAAATGTGCTCCACAACCTTGCTGATTTTTTTGAGCTCCTCGCCATGAGCCTTGACCTGGTCTGTAAGCTCTGCCAAAGCCTTGCCGTCGCCAGCATCTGCTCCAGCGTCATCTCCCTCAGGCTCTGTAGCTGCATCACCCTCTGGAGTTGCCTCAGAGTCTCCATCAGACTCCTCAGGCTTGGGATCAGCTGATGCATCCCCCTCACCCTCAGGCTTGGGATCATCATCAGCAGTTTTGGCATCCAGCTTGCCCAATACCGACTCCTGCAGCTCAACAGAGCGCTGCAGCTTGACTGTGTTGTCCTGGGTTACTGTCACCAATTCCTTGACTGATTTTACCAGGTCTTGTGCAGTCTTCTCATCCATGGCGTCCTCATCGTTTGGATTGTTTTGATTGTTATTGTCTTTATTGTTTGCCCCATCAGCATCATTTGTCAAGCCCTGGACATCATTAGTAATACTTGTGTTTAACAAAACCTGCCTTATCTCAAAAGTTGACAGCGGATTGGCCGGTACGGCGACTATGGACAATTCCAAAAGCTCCCAGGCCAGGACAACGGCAGGCTCAACAATCCTGCCCTCATCGTCATAAACAGGAGCCTGTATCTTGGTGGGTATGAAGCCCACTGAGACGGTCTTTAGTATGCCTTGAGCTACAAGGCTTCTGACGTCCCTTTGGAGCTGGGTCAGGGGTGCCTTGGTGGGATCTCCGATGTACGCCACAAAGTGTACACCATCATCCTCGGTCCTGAGCTCCTCCACCTCACCTACGGCAAACCCTGTCATATAGAAATGATCAGCCAAAAGGATTGGATTGAGCATGAAGTTTTGTATGTCTATACCCCTTGGGTCCATTCTCTCATCCACCCTGTCAACAATATTGGCATTGGCAATGCCTTCAATCCTGAGTTTCGACTCCTCGTCAAAGCCTGGCTGTCCCAGCTCCTTGCCAGACTCATCCATTACCTTGGTGATGGTCATGGTGGTCTGACGGTACTCCGGATGCAGCATGTTTGGATTGTACTGGCCTAGTGCGGACTTGCCGCCATCCTGACCAAACTTTTTAAGTCCTCCGTAAACAACATGTCGTCCTGTTTGGGGGTCTATGCCGTCAGAGCCTACACCACGTTCTTTTTTGTATCTCTCAACATCATCTGGCCGTCCGACAATCTCAATTGTTCCCTTCATGCTGTCCTCCATCTCATCAAGCATCTCCATGAGAGTGCCTGCTGCTTTAAAAACATCATCATGATTGTTTTGCGCTGCCCTTGAACGTATGGCTCTTACGGCAGACCTGTATATTTTGGTAGTATCACCATCCTTTTTGGCAAACGGGTATTTCCATGCCTCCTTTGTCTCCTCGTCGGCATCAGAATCCCGTCCCAAAAAATGCTTCAGATATCTGTCCCAGCTTGGGGGATCACCAAGCAGCTCATTGCCATCATCAGCGCTAAAACTCCAGGAATCATCACTATTTACATCGCCACGGTCTATGAGAGTTTTGGCAAAGGTAAATCCCCTGCGGTTTAGCTTGACTGCCATTACATCCTCCGGTTGGTCCTGACTTAAGTTTGTACCCAACAGGAGGGTTTTGTCAATCAGCCTATATGGTCTCCAGGATTGCGCTGGCATTGGACGTGGCAGTGGGTGGTATCACGGATGTAAGCGTACATCTACAATTTATAATCGAAGCTGCTCCACCCATCGGGTCTCTTGGATATTTGAGTTTGCCGCCAGTCTCATTATCTGTATAGATATGATCCGATGGCACTACACCATCACCTTCGGGCCCCTCCTTTTCAAAAAGGGCATGACTATTGCGTGCATCAGGATTGGAGCCTCCAAGGGCAGGGGCGTCGCCGACATGCAGCCATTTCTTGTAGACCTGGCTAAAAACCTCTTTTAGAGTTTCGTGTTGCCACCACAAGCCCTCAGAGACTGCCGTCAGGGTCTCAGTCCTCGCTATTGTGAAGGCCTGGTCTCCATAACGTTCACCATATTCCTCACGTATCTTTGTAGAGGTCTGCTCCGTTGTGAGCCCCTCAGTCTGACCCTCCTCAATAAGCCTCATTATCTGCTCTGTCTGCACCTCATCTGTGCCCACAAACCGCTCAATGCCACGGTTGGCCAGCAATGTACGCCTGTTATCCTGCTCGCGTTGTCTGAGAGCCTCAATGGCCTGCTCATCCTCTGCCGTAAACCTTGAGCGTTTGGTTGGGTACCTGCCGGAAAGGTCTCTGGTTGTAATGAATTGGCTCAGTGACTTGGTTGTGGTGTTGGCAAGGGTAAACCCACGGTCCATTGCATCATTGAGTACAGGTAGCATTGAGGCAGTCCAGTAGTCTGTCCTCTCAGAGCGTGTGGACTCAAGCCTTTTGGCCACATCAGAATTGTCTGTCAGCGCCTCTGCCGCAGTCTCTACAAGCTTTTCACGGTATTTGTCGAATACTGTACCGTATTTACTCATCATGATCTTTTCAACGTTTGCCTGTGCCTCCTGTGCGGTCTGCTTTATCTGCTTGTAGGCAATTGTCTTGTCATCATCGGTAGAGTCTGTATTGTCTTCTCCCTGATCAGTATCAGGATCCTCAGGTCCGAAATCATCTCCATCAGCATCATTAAGTGGTGTTATCTGACTTATAAACAGATTGCCTCTTGGATCGGACGCCTTGAGAGGCTCATAACCAAAGATGTCCTGACGTATCTCATTGATTGTGAGTACATCCTTGCCTGCATCTACATCCTCCTTTTTGGATGCAATCGACCCCTCAACTGGCGTACCAATAAAGTTGGGCCTTATTTCCACCTCTCCATTATAAATGGTCTTTACCAGATATGAGTTGTTCCACCCAGATGCCTCAAGCATTGAAAAAGGCACGATTGTGTTTTGCCAAAAGACCTTCTCCTGAGCCTCAGAGGTGGACCTGTTGACATCCTGCACAATACCCACCTGAGACGGGGGTATCCTGAGCCTTGCAAGCAGTGTTAGCCTGTTTTCTTTTAGTCCCTCAAGGTGCTGCATCTCCTTCATGTTGAGCTGGGCGTTTACCCACTTGGCACCCTTGGGTAAAAAGAGAGTCCTCCACCAGTTGCGTTTGCCAGTGTAGGCGTTTTCATAGGTTTGCATGAGTCTCCTCATACGCTCCTTGGTCATGTCCTCAGCAGTTTCAATGACTCCTGTATTGGTGGCTCCCCTAAGGTAAAAGGCCAGTTCAAACTCATTCTTGTGCCTGTCCAAAAGGATTGGTCTGGAGGCTGCTGTCAGCAAACTCATGCCGTAATATGGATTGTAGGGGTTTGGTAGCTTGTGATGGACCACCCTCTCCCATGGGACAAAGAGAGGCTTGTAATTGCCTGAGCCCGTTTTGCGTATCTCAATACCCTCAACTGGTCCCAGCCTCTCAACAAGTGCGCGCTCCTCCTCTGTGGAAGCCTTGCGAAGTCTCAGCTGGACGGTCTCCACCGGGCACTGGGTCTGAACCTTGTACTGCTCATCAAAAACTCTAAAAAAATTTCCGGCAGCGGTCAGGTCAATACCGCCATTCCACTCAATCAACATCTTGTCCTGCAGTTGGTTGCCTGCATTTATCTGGGCGTTTAACGGGTGGGTATCATCCACCTCGTCGGCTGCCTTGTTGTAAACATCCCACTTGAGACTGGACATGGTCCCGCCTATGAGGTCTGCACCGATTGCAACCCACGGCTCCCTCAGGTACAGGGACTTGAGCCTGCCCACCGTTGATCTTAGATTAAACTCCAGACCAAAATGACCTGTCTCGTCAAGGAGGTTATCCACAGCCCCCTGAAAATCCAAAAGGGAGTATGTCTTTGTGACAAAATCCTTGCCATACTGGGCCTCAAGGTTTTGGAGCATGTCATTGAGCTCATACATGCCCAAAAGCTGCTCAGTGGATGCTGCAAGATCTATAGGCTCATCTGTATTGTCCTGTCCACCCCAAGGCCAAAGTCTCATTGGTCTACTCCTTAATTATTGTCCTGGTCAAAGTCTAGCTCCTCAACTGTCTCATTGTCAAAGAATCCATCCTCATCCTCAGAGCCACCTGCCACACGGGCATACTCGGCCACCGGGTCCTCTGTGACCTCTGTGATGTCCTTTCCCTGCATGGCTGCCTCCAAAAGCTTTTCGGCCTCCTCAGCCTTGGCTGACTGGTATGCCGTGGACAGGGCCAGCATCAGGGCTGTCACACAGTCATCATGCTCGCCTTCGGGAGCGCTGTAGGTATGGTTGCCCGTCTTTGTGACGCTCAGCTCATACGATGCCAGCTCATGCTCCAGCACCTCAATTCTGGGAGCCCTGTGCCAACCATCCTCCAATGCCATGGTGGCCCTTGTCACCATCTCACCCTTAAGCTTGTTGGTAAAGGTGATGGGTGTGATTGCCACATCAAGGTCAAAGTCTGCCAGATACTCCCCAAAGGCCTCGCCCACACCAGTGGCGTCATACCTGAGGATATGGTCCCCATCGAAATACGTTTTTAGATACCTCTCAAGTCTGAATGCCTGCAGCTGATACTTGACATGTCTAAACCGGCAAAAGCCCACACACATGCCGTTGGTGGCCACAGAGTAAAAGACTGTGTAGTCCTGTTTTTTGGCCACATCCACCCCATGTATGATTGATCCCGACCGGAGGGACTCATTGGGATGGATCCAAAAGCGCACATTGCCCTCAGGCACCTGCAAGGACTCATCCCAAACCCCCGAGAGGTCTCCAAAGGTTGACCCGTATGAGGTAAAGATTGCTTTATAGTACTGGTCAAACAGGTGTTTTGGCAGGAGTCTTTTGGCGTTGGCTATGGCCTCGGGTCTGACAAAGGGGCTGCAGTCTGTCTGCAGCTGGGCCCAACAGAAAAAAGGATCACCAGACTTGGCCAGCCTGAAGACGTCATAGTACCAGTTAAACCCACGGGGGGTGCCTGTAATGATGCCAAGACCCATGGTCTGTGTGATGGTGGTAAAAAGGGAGTGCCAGACCTGTCTCACGATTTTACCGGCCTCGTCCAGTACAAACCGGTCAATGGCCTCACCCTCAACGGTGACCTCGGCGTCACGTCCGTGCATAAACTTGATAAAGGAGCCGTTGGCCAGGCGTATCTCAAGCTTGCCGTCCACACATCTGGCCAGACCGTCGATGTTGACCATGGCCTTTATGTATCTGTAGGCTATCTGGCATTTTTGATAGGTTGGTGCAACCCAAGCACAATACAAGCCCTTGTAGGTCAAAGCCTCTGTGGTGAGCCACAGGGAGGCTCCCATGGTCTTGCCGGACTTTGTGCCTGCAGGCCCCACAAGTACCTGGGCCTCTGGATACATCTCAGGCCAGTCTGTAAAGACACGCTGGTGCTCATGGGCTCCAGGCAGCCTGATGCGTACCTTTGAGGGCATGGTGCCTGAGTCCACGTACATGTCAGTCCTCTTTTTTACGTCTCTTTGGTCTGGGTCTTGTCAAGTCGTACCTTTTGGAGACCCGTGAGTCTTTTAAAAGCCTCTCTTGCCTGCTGAGGTACAACTGCATTGCCGAGGGCGTTAATTTGGTCCACTGGGATGGGTAGCTCATTACAGTCTCGTAAAAGACCACCTTTGGCAGTAAACCAGTCTTTTGGTAAACAAATGTTGGTATCTCCAGGCTGTCCCTGTTGCGTCTCTTTTTGAAATTCCAAACCTTCCAGTCCCGGGCCATGGGCGTGGGCAAGGCAAAACCATCTGTCTCTCTTGTGAGGGGCTCCCACCTCAAAAGCGGATACAACACCCCATCGACAATCATACCCTGCATTGGCCAATTGATACCCAACGGTGTGCAGCCCACGTGTCCTGATTGCTGGGACATTTTCAAAGAATATGAATCTGGGTTTGATTTTTTTGGCCAACCTGATGACATCAAAAAATAATCCGCTTCGCTCGCCATCCAAGCCATCACCAACCTTGACAATACTAAGGTCCTGACATGGCCACCCAGCCGTAATGATGTCCACCAGGCCCTCAAGGGGTTTGCCTGTAAAGGTTGTGACATCGTCCCAGATGGGAGCGTGTGGGAGGTCTCCTGTCTGCATCCTCTCCTTGAGCACCTCCTGGCAGTAGGGGTCAAGCTCAACGTATGTGATTGGTCTGACCCATGGGGACAGGGCAACTGCAAGTCCTCCAATGCCGGTAAATAGATCCAGCCCATTTAGCACCTCATCCTCCTCAGTGCTCCTGATGGTCCTGCTGCTCCCTGTTGGATATGTCCACCACCCTGTCAGGCTTGTCTGATGCCCTCAGGACGCCCACCTTGATATCATGGGGGACAAACCAGCAGGTCACGTCCTTTATGCCCCTGCTTGCCAGTATCTGGTCCAGCATCTCCCTGAGCCTTGCAAAGCGTTTAAACTTGAGCTTGTACTCCGGCTGTACAATGAGGATGTCGCCCGGCTGTACGTCCAGCACCCCAAGGGTCTTTAGTGTGACCATCTCCTCCTGGTCCTCTGTCTGCACCTCATCAGTACGGTCTGCACCTTGTGTAGTCTCCAATGTTTGCCTCCTCTATGATTTTAGACGCCTTTATGGCAGCCCTCTTGTACCTGAGCCCTGCAAGGCCCACGATGACGTCTGCAAGCAGGGTGACTAGTATGGCCCATTTAAAAATGGGGCCCATATCCACCTATATGCCAAAAAGCACTCCATGCCTGACCGTAATTGTACTCAGGGTCATGGTCCCAGCATATCTCATTGGCTGTGATGTACTCCATTACCCGCCTCCAGTTGTCTTGCAAAAACAGCAACAGCCTCACCAAACTTCACAAATGGCTGGGTCAGGTTGTGCATCAAAAGAGCCCACCTGTGCCATAAAAGAGCGCCCCTGTCATAGTCCATACATATCTCGTCCACGGTCACATATTCCATTGGGCTCTCCTATGATATCTGTCTTGGCTTGACTGTCTTGAATTTCCCACTCGAAGAAATTTGCACCTCGAAAGTGGGCACGCCATCGTCCTCAGGCTTGTCAGTGGGCACCTCATCCTTGACCGGTGGCTCCACCCCAATATTCTCGGTACTCATGCCCAGTGCCAGCCTCTGTATCCTCTGGATGCTCTCAAGGGCCTTGGCCAGCATCCTTATCTGGGTTGGGCTCAGTTTGGACCCAAGCCTCTGCTCTCCGCTCTCACTGTCCACAATCATGTAACTTGAGTTGTTGAGGATGAGGGCCACATGATCCCTCAGGACGTTGGCCGTGTCATAGTCCTTTTTGGCCTGGGCCCTCCTCCACTGCTGCACCATCTGCCACAGGTCAGCCTTTTGGTCTGACGGTTTGGGCCTGTCCACCATCGTCTGGCCTGACATGTTTGCATGGGCCTGCCTGACCTGTGCCGTCCACTGCTGGGTCTGCTTTTTGACATGCTGGGCTGTTGGATCCAGCCCCCTCTCCCTCAAAAACACAGCCCTCGGCTGGTCTGACTTCAGCCATTCTGCAAAGAGCACGTCGAAATTTATGCCCGGTCTGCCACCCGAGTACCTCTTGTACTTGTCCGCCAAGGTACCGTTAATCCTGGGTTTTCTTTTTGCCTTGCGTTTGGTTGCCATAATACCCTGATTGTACTACATTTTTAGGCAATCTGCCCTTTGTGTTATACAATACCCATTTTTTGCAAATACAACCATGTGTAATTAAAGCCTTAATTTAGCCTCAGCCTGAGCATAGTCTATGCTGGATTTTTGCACCCCAAAGAATTCCCTGAGTCTTGTCATCTCGGAGCCTGACTGGCACCTAACGAAAAACGTATACGATGGGCTCTTAAGGTATGGCTCTGTCTCCTCTGTGGTGTGGGTGTCAAGGTGTATATGGGTCTGCAGGGTGTCATGGTCGTACCCAAGCAGCTCAAGGTTTACATCCAGTTTTTGCAACTCTACAAGCTCCTGGGAGAGGACCTTTGGATCCGTCTCGGCGTTTCGGGCTATCTGGTTGTCTGCAAGGATGTAGGCCCTCAGCTGCCCGGCCGTGAGGTTGTCAAGGGTCATGCAGGGGACCTCCTCCAGACCTATCTCATGGGCTGCCAGTACCCTGCCGTGTCCGGCAATGATTGTCCCTTCGGTGTCTATCAGTACCGGGTTGGTAAAGCCAAACTCCTGTATTGAGTTGACAATCTGTCTTATCTGCCACTGGGGGTGTACGTTGGCGTTGTGGGCGTATGGCATCAGCTCATGGACTGATACGGGTTTTACCCTTGCCTTTTTGATGTTTTGGGCGATTGTCCTTGGGTCCATTGTGTCCTCACTTCAGCAAGCTGGTTTTTGGGTTGATCCTGCTCTTGAGCCTCTCGACGTCCAGATGCAGCCTGAGTATGTCCGTGATTTTGTCCGCACAGTTGCACGCAGCGTTTACGGTCTCCGGCGTGCAGTCCTTGCTTGTAACCTTCTGCATCAGCCCCTCAAGGGTTGTGACCACCCTTCTGGTGTCAAACTGTCCGGCTCTTGCCGGGGTGTTGTTGCCTGCCATTTCAAACCTCCAGTATTCTTTCTATTTTTTCGAGTGTGGCATCCATTGACCTGGTGCCGTGTATCCATTTTTGAAACCTTGACAATGCCCCAAGGGCCAGTACCAGATGATCAGGTACGTTGGATTGTCTGGCCCACGGATAAAGACAGACCCATGGGACGATCCTGTAACAAAAGTCGCCGTTGCGCATGCCACCTGTTGGCCCGGCTTTGGTCTTCATGCCCTCCACGGGATATCCCAGCAGTATTTCTGCAAGCCTCTGTGGCAGTCCGTTTACGTACCTGCTCTTGATGTCCAGCCTGCTTGTCATCTCCTTGACCGAGTGCATGGTGCCGCGGTTCAGCTTTTTTGCGATCCATTCCCTTGGCTTCAGGCCGGCGTGCCTGAGAAGAAAAAGCGTCTCGTCCAGAGACCAGCTGTCATTGCGGCGTGTGTCCTTTCTCAAGTGGTCGTATTTGGGGTCTCGGTACGATACTGTCTGAATGGACCTAAGCTCGGACCTTGTCAACCCAAACCTCTCCATTGTCTCCTCAAAGGTGTGCGTCACAAAATATTTCATTGCAGGCATCCTGAGATGCTTGTGCTTGACTATCCTCTGCTTGCGGTAACAGGTGTTTTTCAGACCCAGCCTTGTCGCCTCGCATGCGACCTGGTTTCGGCCCAGACCCATGATTTTGGCAATCTCCGGGTTTGTGTGGTCTCCTGACTCCACAAGGACTGTGAGCAACAGCCTTTCACTGTCGGTCCATTTTTTATGTTTTCTTCTCAAAAAACCACCCAGTCCACGTCAAGGATTGAGAATTCCCTGTCATAATGATATCTGTCCCATGCCTCATCCATGACCATCGCGTCACGTATTTCCTTTTTCATGTCCCTTTTCAATTGTGAGATACGGGTTTCGGTAAATCCAGTGTACTGAGCCACTTCGGCCTGCGTGGCCTCGTTGATGATTTGCTGGAGGATTTCCTCATGGATGCCTTTTCCAAATCGGACACGAGCTGTCCAGTCCGGTAGTTCTGGTTCCAGACCAGCTCGGTCAGGTGCGACAGGTTCATGCTCAATGACTCCACCATCGCCATGTCCGGCACCTGATCCTCCGAGAGCCACTGGGCGATGTCTTGAGCCTGACTTGAGGCGACCGACAGGAGTCCTTGTATTTCCATAGAATTCCCGTAGAAAATCGACAAATAGAAGTCTAAGAGAGAAAGTTCCTCTTATGACATGTCCGATATACGCTTCATGTGCGAAGTCTTCAGCGTCTTGTCCATACCCCTTGTAGATTGCATATCTTTTTGCCTTATCAAGAAATTTTTTGAGATCATCGCCGTCAAGAGCATTCATTACATGCTCCTCACACGCTCCCAGCGTTTTTGGTGTTTTACAAATGACAGTCCGTGCATGTCTGCCAGCCTCATCAGTCCCTTGTCATCTTGAGACCTCTCAAGATAAAGCAGGTAATAGTACATCCACAGCTCAAACTGTATGCCCATGGCTTTGTACAGCCTTTTGACGAGTCTCCTTTTACGTATCCAGCCCCTGATACACCTCATAAGGCTCTGACCCTCCTTAGCCTGTCCCCAAGGTTTATACATCTTTGGGCATGCCACAGGGCTGTCTCACGGACCTTGTCACTCCTGTCCTCCATGGTGATGTACCTGTTGGCCAGTGTGACCCAAAGCTTTTTGTGGGCCCCTTGGAGTGTCTCAAGCCTTTTGACCAGTCTCTTTTTGTGTCTGCACTTGTATCTCACCTCATTGCCTCCACCCTTTTGATGCGCTTGTCCAGATTGTCCACCCTGTCACGATACCTGCAAAAGTCATCCAAAGCCTGCTGGTCCTTAAACCCTGAGTCTGTATACCTTTTATTGCACTCTCTCCAGCGTCTGGCTGACATGTTGAGCTGATACCTCAGTGCTCTCAGTATCCTCTGCTTTTTGTCAAACAACCCCACACACACCTCCAGACAGGTTTTGTTATACATTACCCTTTTTTTAATCTCAGTCAATCAGTTTGGTATGGGTGTGGCGGTTTTGATGTACTTGTCCAGTTGGCCTGGCTGGGCAAAGGCGGGAGGGGCAACCCTCCATTCGGACATGTGGCAGCCCAGTGATTCAAACCACGCCCTCAGGTCCTCCATTACCCTCCTGTCTCCTGTGAGCGTGTAGTTGGGCACCATATAGTAGATACCGTCAGCTGTAGACTCATATATCTGGTTGGTTGTGTCGTAAACGAGATAAAGACGGGTAAGTGCAGCCTCATCCATGTAAATGGGCTTTACTACGTATTTGTGTTTGAAACCTTGCTCAACCATGATGTCATACTGTTTTGTTTAACAATCAATGACTTGATCATGGAGTAGTATAGCAAACTAAAGCCAAGACATGCCAACCAATACCATCCACTGTGTCCATTAAAGAATATTGCCCATCCAAAGATGGTATATAGACATACCTGTCCCAGCATGTTTGCAAGTAGTCCCACGGTCTCCCTCCTAAAGTATTCTGCTGTCGTGCCGAGTAATATCACAGACTCATTTAACTCCTCTTTTATGTCCTGCCTGCATGCCCTTTATTGTGGGCAGGATACGTCCCATCATCCCTTGCCATCAGCCTTCTCAGACAATTTCGACATGTAACCTTTTTGCGTATGTTTGTGGCAGGTTTTGTAACAGGCCTGTAGGGCATGCAGAGTATCTGTGCCGTGCCCATCGGATACTCAAGGTAATGTATTGGTTTGTGTTTTTTTGTTTTATTCACTGCTCCTGCTCCCGCTCCTGCTCCTTAAATATCCCTCATTTGTTATTTTTGCCCTCCACCGTTGTCCCGCACACTGTACATACCCATGTATTGGTATCCTCCTGATAAACGGTGTATTTTTTGGCACATCTGCACGGCATGTCTACGGGAGGGCTTCCCGCTCTTGGCTTGTATCTTTTTCTTGTTGGATCCTCGATGTAACCCTTGAGAGTCCTTCTTAAACTCATCTTGTCTCTAGGAGACAGCCTCTCCCACGTCTTCGCGAAAACCTTTTCAAAACGCATGACTGCCTCATTGTATCCATTGACATATGAGGCTCTTGGATCATGTGAAAGCACTGCAGGTATGATTAATTGAGGTGCCTTTAGTCTGGGCATGTCAGTCCTCCTTGTCCAGTTTGTGGGCGATGTCCTCAAGTGCCCTGATTGCCTCCCTGACCATTCCCCTGCCAGTGATGTAGCCCAGCAGACACCTGCCTATGTCTTCATGTGGTTCATAGCCCTGCTCCTGCCAATACGCCTTCTCGCCCATGTGATGGAGTTTGTGGTGCTCATCTGTTGATAGCGGCAGTGTCCAATAGTCGCTTGGCTTCTGGCCCATGCCGGCACCAGCCCCCATACGTACATGGTGGGCAATACTGCTGCCCCAACCCTTGATGAGACAGTTTCTCTGCCGTATCCACTCAAGGTATTTTTTGCTTCTGTAGGGCTTGGCCATTTTGTAATCAATCTCCAATCAAGTCATGTCAGTTTATATGGTATTGTTTAACAATAGGTCAAGCAGGATGTTTTAAAGGACTGGTTTTATTGTCATTCTTTTCCAGCCTCCTCAGATGTTTCACGTGCAACAGGCCTGCCGTGTATTGACAGGCTCACTGTCACGTCAAGGTTGCACACCTCCAGCTGTCTCTGGGTCCAAAATACAGTTTTAGAGCCTCTGAAGGCTTTTAAACAGCCCTGTCAGCACCCTCCCTGCATTTTACCCAGCCAGTCTGAGTCTGCCTCATACAGCTCCAGCTCATCAACATCATGCCAGAAGTCCTGGTCCACAATCCTGACAATCCTGCCCTCATCCACAAGGCAGGTGTAGTAGTTGGTCACAGCCCATTTAAACATGTTGCCCTTTTTGTAGGATATGCCCATGGCATGGCACCTGTCCTCCACCTCAGTCATGCCCTCTGGCTCAACAGACAACACCGTGATGCTGTCATACCCAAGCAGACCCTCCTCCTTGCTGTCCTTTTTTAGTCTCAGTTTAAATAGCATCTCAGTCCTCCTGTTTGAGTATTGCTTCAAAACCGCACATCAAAGCAAATATCCTTGCAAGCCTCTCGCTCTTTCCGCTGACAAGCTCTTTTTCTGCTATGTCCAAAGCCAGCAGATTGAGACCGTCCACAAGATCACGGACATCATCCTGTGACAGTCTGGGTCTGTATTGCCTGACAGGCTTTTTCAAGTTGTCTACACATGATAAAATCATCATGTACCTCCTTTCAGATGAGGGACAGCCCTACCAAGTTAATACCCTGGTACAACATACCGGGGTATTTTTATGACCATACGACATAATAACCACTGTTTTTGGATACATGATATTTGGCCCAGTCTCTTGCCTCCCTGTAGGTTGCAAAAGGACCCACGGTATCCATCGATACTGGAGTAACTACAATTGCCCAAAATGCAGTGCCCATGACTTAATCCTCCTTTGACGGTTTCGTGTTGAGCTGCAAACAACCGTTGTTGTCTGATATCGAAAAAACCCGGTCAACATCAGGCCCCTCTCCGCAATAGACAATCACTTCGGCATCATCCTCGAATATCTCCATTACCTTTTTTAAAATCCCGACTGTGACAATAGCCATAAAAACTCCTCTGGTGTGGGTTGCCGCAACATCCCCCAATGAATGCAAAGTCGGTACCAGTTTGGACTACCAATGATTGCAACAGATTGAAGGAGACACAGGTGTCCATGGTTTGTACTGTAAAAGATGTGTGTTTTAGCGGGTTTAAAGGTGGGTTATTGATATTTTTGGAGGGCCAAACCCAATTACATCAATGGTTTGATGTTGAAGTTTATGACGGGTGTAAAAACTCTGGACACTATGCGGCCCCCTTTTTAACCGTTTTAAGATAAGAATCCAGCAGACTCCTCACCAGATCAGAAGGTCTCAAACCCAGCGCTCTTGCCGACTCCTCAAGCCTTGACTTTACCGACAGCGGTACCTTTATGCCTATCAGTTTTGTTGGCTCTTGACCCAGTCTTGGCCGTCCTCCCTTTGGGTTTGTCATTTGAAAGATCCCCCTTGCACAGTCTGCTCAAAAAATTGTAGGTCAGCTCATGGACAAGCCTTTGCTGTGTACCCCTGCACTGTCTAAACCTCATGTGGTTGAGTGTCCACCAGAAGTTGAAGTTGGCTGGTGTGGGCCTTGCAATCTCACCCAGTCCGGTATTGACAACCTCAAGGCCATGCTCATCAAGCTTTTTGTACAAAGGCTTGTATTTTTTGTCCTTTAGTCCCCAGCGCTTGAAACTCTCCCTGAGGGCACTGGCCTGCAACTCATGTGTTGGCATCTTTACAGCTGGTTGTCCCATAAACTCCTCCTGTTTGGTACTCCGGACTGGACCCCAACCTCATCCAGCACCTGTCCCTCACATTTATGGGGACCATGCACCTGCTGTCCATCAAGGCCAGCGTCCAACCGTCATTGGATGTGCACTATCCAGGTGTCAGCCTGGCCTCCCTGGGTCCTGACATACCCACCGGAGTATTGTTTAACAATCTACATTTTATCTAAGGCGTGTCAAGTCCAAGACATTGCCGCTGTTGTCCCCGCTGATGATTTTTACATCCCTGACACATTCGGCAAAACATCTGGTCTTTTTGTCGTAAACCATCCAAAGCTTGTTGTTTATCCTGTCCACACCAGACTCACGGGTCTTTTCCATGTGCAGCTGGATAAAGTCCTCGACAGGGTTGAGGTTTAAATAATTGTCGGCATCCTGATATGTCTGGCTGTAACCCTTCTGGTTGCCCGAGTTTACCCGCTGGCTGGAATCCACCTTGTGGGGCTGCCAGACCACTATGACATGGACCATGTAATGAGTGGCAATCCTTATGAGCTCGCCATAGGCTGCAAGTTTGTCGCTGTTGCAGTCTCCTGTAATATGGTCAAGATTGTCCAGTATCAGGAGCCTGGCCCCCTTTGCAATCATTGACTCAAACTCAGACACGCACTCGGATGGTTTGACCCTTTTGCCCTCAAGCCTGGATATCATAAGCCGGGAAACCGTTTCCTTGTACTGCTCAGGCTTGCAGATGCCACGTACCACGTCTTTTATCTTCGGTTTCAGTGCCTTGCGGGTACCCTCCACGCTTATGAGACCCACACCGGTACCTGTCATTGCTGCATAAACTGCAATCTGGTTGCAAAAGCTGGTTTTGCCGGTACCGCTCTTCGCCAAAAGCCCTGTAGTCTCCCCACCCCTGAGCCCTCCATTGAGCATGTGGTTTAGACTGTCAAAAGGCGTCTTGCATACAAGCACCACATTCTCTGGCTCATCCTCCCTGTCCATGTCCATGTCCATGTAATTGCCGGACTGGATACTGCAACCTCCAGTCAGCCGTGTGAGGCCCGTACAGGCATCCTCAACGTCTCCAAGGCAAAGCGAGGGGTTTTGTACCAGCCACTCATTGAGGTCCTTGTAGGGCATTTTGAGCGTCCCTACACGATCCGGTCCCAGCTGGGCAAAAAACCGCTCCACAGCCCTCTGGCCTGCCTCATCCTCATCCATTGCCAGCCACACCTCCCAGTCATCGGGTATGTACCTCAGCATGGAGTCCACGTGTATGGAGCCGGCACCGTTGGGCAGACTAAAGGAATTTTCAAGGCCCAGCTGCCAGCCCACCATGGCATCCCATTGTCCCTCAAAAATAACTGCACGCTTTTTTGGATCTTGCAAATTCAGCAGATGGTTGCCTATCAGCAGACCTGTGGGAGCCCCTTTTTGGTCAAACCAGTCAGTGCAGTTTTTGGAGTCCCGGTCAAGACATACACGTATCCTTGCATTGACAATGCCCCACGTTCGGCCAGTCCAGGCATATATTGGCCATCTCAGAGCCTCCGGTCCCTTGGTGGACACCCTCCAGGCATCAAGGGTACGGTCTTCGATACCCCTGAAACGGCAATACTCCAAAAGGTCCGGGTGATGCCCACAGGTCACAGGTCTCCTCTGTATGCCAAAAAACCTCTCAAAGTCCACAGGCCTGATGGGGTTGGCATCGTCCTTGTACCTGTCGTTTAAAGGCAAGGGTGCACCAAAATCCCTTGTCAGGGTAAAGAAGTTGCCAACAGCCCCACATCCGAAACACCTCCACAAACCCGTCTCCATGTTTATCTGGCTGGAAGGGTTTGAGGCAGAGTCACCCATGCACTTTGGGCACGGTCTGAATCTCAACTCCTTGCCGTAGGCCTTGACCCATTTGGCATGCCTTGACAAAAAAGCTGCAACCTCACCCTCTCTGGGCGATCTGTACTCACGCCTGGACTGCATTGACATCTCCCAGCTCTACATCGTTTGAGCCAATTGTAAACCCAATCTTGTCCTTCTCCGCCTCACCATCCTCAGGGCCCACGTCAATTATATCTCCATAAATTTCATGGAGTTTGGACCCAATGGTTTGCCAGCCCTTTTTGGCAATCTGTATGAAATATGCATCCTTGAGTATGGCGTTGAAGTGCTTGGTAAACTGGGAGGGCTTGCGGTCGATTGTGGCAAACTGCCTGTGTGGCACCGTCAGGTCAAACTGTGGCTTGCCTGTCTTCTCGTCCATTGCAGGCACTCCACACGCAAAGATGTACCAGGCCAGTGACGCTGTCCTGCAACCATACTGCCTGAAGGTTTTGGTCAGCTCCCTGCGCTCCCTCATTGCCTGAGAAGGCATGTTTTTGATGTCTCCTGCCCAGTTGGGCCTTGCCGTACCCCTGCCCATCTCGGACTGTCCGAAAACCCATATCCTGGCACACCCACTGACAAAATCCTTGTCCCGGTCTCTCCAAAGCATCTGGTCCCTCACCTTTTGGGCCTTGTCGGCACTCTCTGCAGCCACAAGGGCGTCAAGGCGGGCATCGTCGTTTATGTACTCCATGCCGTCCTCTCTTGGTGGCTCGGGCTCTCCATACAAACAATCAGTCTCAAAACCCTGTACGTCCTCCTCATACTCCAGACGGGCAAGCCCAATGCCCACCAGATGCTTTGAAACAGTAGTAAAAACAGATGGTTTGGTTCCTGGTTCCATTAGCTGTCCAACAACAGGATTGATTGAAATTAACTGGGTCTTTTTTTTGCGGGTTCCATCATTACGCCATGCGGTCTCAATCCTGACAAGGCCAAACCTGCAAAGCTTTTTTAATCGGCACCTTATACGGTTGCGGGTTGATCTCAGGATTTTGGCCATGGTGTATGATGACAGTCTGGCCTGCAGACCTCCCTCCTTTTGGGCCTCTGATACCACCAGCCACATGATTGACTCGCCTATTGGGTCAAAAGCCGTTGGACTCAAATGACCCTGCCTTGCGGCTTCCCTGTACATCTTTTCCATTAACCTGCCTACTGCTGCCGGTACCTGCCTTTTTGTCATTTTTTTCTACTCCTCTCTTATTGTGTCTACTACGTAGTAGTAGACTATTTATTACGAAGTAATAACTGGTGGAAAAGCACCTAATGTTTGGGTGACCCCGACCACCTGGTCGGTTTTAATAGAATCCTTTAAAATCGATAAAATATTTAGAATCTGTGAGGTGGTAATTTTGTGGTTGTTTTGTGGTTGCTTTTTGGAGTTTGTGTGGGACAATGTGGCCATCTCCTTTTGTTGGGGGATTTGTTTTTTTCTCGCTTTACTCGTGTGGGGTCTCCCAGGGCCCCCACAAAACTCTCCTGCATATTTCCAGTTTGTGAATTAACGTAATCATTATTTAACCCCTGCACACAGGACTCTCAAGCAAAAAAAGAGGCAGAGCCCAAAGGCCCTGCCCCTCAACACAGTGGCGACTATCTCCCTAAAAAGGTATCTCATCAAGGTTGGGCACGTTGCCCACCGCGGGTGCCGTCACAGGAGGCTGCTGGAGCGTGTCCTGTGGCTGGGTTGCCGCGGCCTGAGCCGTCTGTGTGGTGACGTCTGGAGCACCAGGATTGGGTGCATTTATGAAGGTCACAAACTTGCCCGGCTGATACTTGTTGGGCTGTACCACCACGGTGCAGGCCCTGCCCTTGAGCTGACCCATCATGCCCAGTACAGACTGGTCTCCGGTGGACCATGCCTGTGGTTCTGGCAAACCAAGATCAACATAAATGGCTTTTGTGCGGGTTATTGACTTCAGTATTTTTTCCCTCTTGTCCTGATTGACTTCTGCCTGTGCAATGTCGGACTGGTTAAATCCCCATATGGTATATTGTGCCAGTCCTTCAGTGGTCCTTACCGAGACATTCCATATTGGCCTGCCTCCAATTTCCTTTTGCTTGATCTCCTCTACCTTGCCGTCAAAAGACCCACATGGGTGCTGTTTGTAACCGCTGTCTGCCGACGCACCCTTGACCATGTTGTCCAGTATTGCAGTCATGTCCTGTACCATTTTAATCTCCTTTGTTTTTAATTGGTTGTAGGTTTTTATCTTTTGGATCTGATTTTAAATCCAAGCTCCTCGGCCTTTTTTGCATAGGCATCACGTACCGTGGCCCAGTCCAGAGGCAGCTCACCCAGCTGTGCCAAAATGTCTGTCCTGTCCTTGGCTGCAATTGCAGGCTCCTGTTTAAATGTGATGACATGGGCACCGTCAAGCTTTTTGTGGATGTACCCAACACAGTTGACAATTCCGTCCAGATACTGGGCAGCCTTGTTG